>Ga0126342_10003944_pt1 | contig 24936 bp, 22 predicted proteins | sample Cyp1metagenome_FD_92528 | JGI IMG/M metagenome (GOLD analysis project Ga0126342, IMG submission 92528) | Coral microbial communities from Lord Howe Island, Old Settlement Bay, Australia - Cyphastrea 1 metagenome | ecosystem: Host-associated > Invertebrates > Cnidaria > Coral ...
AAAAAAGGAATAGAAGCAAAGAAGCAGAGAAGCACTGCAGGAGGCAATAGAGTAAGCAGGAAGAAATCCAAAAAAAAATCCCTAAACTAAAAAAAAAAAATCCCTAAATAAATGGCCCTCCTTTGGAATATGTCGCTAATCCTACAAATCTTGGAAAAAACAAGTGGGATGGAATATCTGTCGAAATGACTATAAGAATTTACGCATCAACCAAGGTTTATGCAGCACACTCGGTATTTGGAAGTTGCCTCTATCTCTGTGAATAATACATGTTTGGATTGACTAGCCTGACTGGACAAACACATCAATAAACAATAATATATGTATATATACACATCATGTATTCGACTGGCAGTACTAATACAATTAATCTTATCTTATCCGTAGTTTGTTCTTGAAATATTGTTTTCCATTGAAAAATCTTCAGCAAACAAGTGAAAGACGGATGGCCCCAGAGCGCAGTGGAACATAATAATTCAGGTGTATGTGAACGCCTTATAGGGACGCGTAGGTTTTAGGATGAATAAACGAACTGCGTGTATGTGAGAAGAGGTGATCAGCAAGATGGAAAGAACATAATTATGATGAGAAAGTGACAAAGATAACAAAGGATAAAAAAATGACATTGTAAATTTGAAGCCCTTTTATGGATGCATCAGTTTTACAATGAATTCTGAATAAGTACAAACTTAGCGCGTGCAAGAAGAGGTAACCAGAAGAACGGAAAGAGAGAAGGGAGAAGAGAGAAGAGAGAAGAGCGAAGAGAGAAGAGAGAAGAGAGAAGAGAGAAGAGAGAAGAGAGAAGAGAAAAGAGAGAAAAGAGAAGAGAGAAGAGAGAAGAGAGAAGAGCGAAGAGAGAAGAGAGAAGAGAGAAGAGAGAAGAGAGAGAAGAGAGAGAAGAGAGAGAAGAGAGAGAAAAGAGAGAAGAGAGAGAAGAGAGAGAGAGAGAGCAGAGAGAGAAGAGAGAGAATAGAGAGAGAATAGAGAAGAGAGAGAGAAGAGAGAGAAGACAGAGAAGAGAGAGAAGACAGAGAAGAGAGAGAGAAGAGAGAAAGAGAGAGGGAGAGAGGGAGAGAGGGAGAGAGGGAGAGAGGGAGAGAGGGAGAGGGAGAGGAAAAAAAATGTGAAGATGTACAGATATAAGATGTGCAGATGTAAAATGTGAAGATGGAAGATGTGCAGATGTAAAAATAGAAGATGTAAGATGTGCAAATGAAAGAGGTGCGATCGTGAGAGATGTAAGATGTAAGATGTGAAAATAAGATGTGCACATGTAAGATGTGCAGATCTAAGACGCGAAGATGAATATCTCACTTGATTTTTTTAGAAGAACCTTTCGCTCAAACGCCCATTCATTTTGCTTGGCCTTTGGGAGCCCCCAAGGTGAAACGGAAGAAATTACAAAAGGTAGCAGGCAGCCGGCTCTGTAAAATAAACAAACCAAAAATTAAATGTTATATATATATAATTATATGAATTTTGATATTATATATTACTATATATAATAACATACCTTTGCACACTTTGATTGGCTTGAACATCCCCAACTAGATTCTCTTGGCTAATCTTTGGTCCCTTGATGTACCCGTTTCATCTGGTGCATCCTCGGCGCATCTTCGGGAATCGCATGATCGCGCATGCGCCGCGCAAGGGCTCGTCTGTAGACGTTGTTGTAGTAAAACCTGGTGCAGCAACAAGGGCAGCCGTCCCCGGTCCGTTGTTGGAAACCATGGGGGTGTGACGAAAACGAATGAAACAACTATGGCAATCATAAGTCCTCCGCTTCGGGAGATTGCAATCATGATAAACGGACCATGCGAATATTCTCCTGGCATCATTCCTGGCATGAACATCTGAGCAGTATCTGGACAGATCGTGTTTTGCGGGAACCAACCCGGGGAAGTCACCCTTCCGATTTCATCAGGAAAACGGAGATTGCAACGGGTTTCAGTTGGTGGTATTCCAACATGATTGTTGGTGGTATTGGTGATCTTCCCATCTTTGTTACTTTGTCAGGTTTCCAATTCAACATGTGTCCGTAAGGTTCCCAGTTCTTCTGGTGGAAGGTCAAGCGACAGTCGCCCAGCACGGGCAAACTCGGGCGAGAGCACATGGGCAAAGAAGACCCAATCCACCTCAGCTGAGATGAAAAGCAGAGAAGCTCTGGCACCATATATAATAGTTGGGTTTTGACTCTTGACCCATCTCCATATATGCGACAACCCCAAACTGGAAACCTGCAGCAAGGCCAAAAAAAAACTGATGAGCAGACAATTGAGAGAGGGCTGAAGACAGAAAAAATATCACACTCAAAAATCCCTCAGCAAGCATCAAACTTACGAGCCTACAATGCTCTCCCATTTATTCACGTATTTGCCGGTTTTACCCTTTATTTTGCTGCTTAAACAACACAACAAGTTTGTTGCCTAAATGCTGTATTCTTGTCAGTTCCGTCCCTCATATTGGCAAAAATCCTCAATATCTCATTGTTATTGCTTGAATCAACATGTTGTTTTTCCAGCACCCCATTTTGGTTAAATGGGTTTGTCACAGGAGGACACCCCCCAACAAATGCAAAAAAATGGATCATCCAACAGGGCGCCCGGAAATTCCCAGCCCCGCCTCTTCATCCTCCTGAAGTGCCAAGGGCGGCAGCCCTGCCTTACTGAGAGGTGCCAGGTAGACGTCCAGCAGCTCCTGGTTGTCCGCGGCCAGAAAAAAGGGTCAGTCTTTTTGGTTGGCACCCGTTCCTATGGTTTCTTCCCTGGTGTTTTTTGGTGAGCACCCTTTGGTAATTAAACCTGGTTTGCTGGAAAATCCTCCAGCAATAGTTCGACGATTGGCCGACCCCAAAGACCTCCATTGAGTTCGGAGATTTCCCAGCTAACAAAGCACCCTTCCAGGGTTGATTCCCAAAAGATTCCGTTGGTGAAATCCCATGTTTTTCCTCCCAGTATATTTTTCAAAGGTTGTTTCACCGCAAAAAAAATGGTTTTTGTTCCCGCAATTTAACACAACCCGTGTTCATGATTATATGTCCTTATGAATATCCCAATACTATGCCCATTTTTACCCCCATTTTCGGTATATAATTAAATCACAATTCATCCTTAATATTATACTAAACCCAAGAAATAGAGAAATGTCAGTTACCACGATTTTGAAAAGATGTCATGGTTCTATCACGGTTCTATCCCTTTAGGGATTACTGTAATTACCCTCTGATAATCAAACATGGCAATGGAACATTCCACATTTGTAGATGATTTTCCCAGCTAGAAACCTCCATTTATAGAGGATTTCCCCGTTTGCCAGGTGGCGCTAGGGATAAGTAACTCATCAACATTAACATCCCATTGGATTATTATCCCAGAGCGTAGTCGTAGCTGCCAGAAACTCAAATTATTATCCCATCACCAGCAGTAACGCGCAAGACGGTGGCGGAAGTTTCAAAGCTAGCAAACCTATAGGAGAGAAGCCTGGCTGGCAGAGCGAACCCACTGATGGACCGAAGGGAGGTTGAAGCTCTGAGTCTCTCTCTCTCTCTCTTTTCTTTTTCTCCATCTACCTACCTACCTACCTACCGACCGACCTACCTACCTATCTATCTATCTATCTACCTATCTACCTGTCTATCTATTTGTCTATCTATCTGCGTGTCTATCTCTACATCTACCTCCACATCTATCTCCGCATTTATCTCTACATATATTTCCACCTATCTTCCTATCTATCTATCTATCTATCTAACTATCTATCTATCTATCTATCTACCTACCTGTCTATCTCTCTCTCTCTCTCCCTCTGAGACTCTCTCTCTCTCTCTCTATGTCTTTATTTATTTGTCTGCCTGTCTATTTGTTCTATCTATCTCTCTGACTATCTATCTCCATCTTTTCTATCTATCTATCCCTCTTCTATATGTCTGTCTATCTGTGTATCTATCGACCTACTTCTCTATCCATTTGTTTGTCTCTCTGCTAATCTCTTCCAATCTCTCTATCTTTTTATCTCTCTGGCTCTTTCTATATATCTCTCTCTCTCTCTCCTATCTGTCTGTCTGTCTACCTATATCTATCTATCTATCTATCTGTCTGTCTGTCTGTCTGTCTGGCTGGCTGGCTGTCTGTCTGTCTGTCTGTCTGTCTACCTATCTCTCTAAACTATCCATCCATCCATCTATCTGTCTGTCTATCGGTCGATCTATCTATTGGTCTATCTGAGCAATTATGCAAGACTTCTTTCAGAAGTGGAAGCAAAACGAAGCAATTCTGCGAGACTTCCCCAAAAAATGAAAGTTGCCAGGTCCAAAACGAAGCAATTCTGGGAGACGTCCTCAATTTTTTAATTTGACAACGTCGAAAACGAAGCAATTCGGCGAGACTTCCTTCAATTATGGAAAGTTGAGTGCAAACCTGACGGCCTCGTACCAATGGATTTTGCGATTTGTCCACCCCTAATCTAATCTAATCTAACCTAATCTAATCTAATCTATCTATCTAGCTATCTATCTTCAAGTTTGAAAACAAGGCTATTCTGCGAGACTTCCTCAGTTTTTGAACTTGACAACATCAAAACACAGCAATTCTGCGAGACGTCCTCAATTTTTGAACTTGATAACATCAAAAACAAAGCAATTCTGCGAGGCTTCCTCATTTTCCGAAGTTAACAACATCAAAAACGAAACCATTCTGCGAGACTTCCTTCAAAAATGGAAAGTTGAGTGCAGAGCTGACGGCCTCGTACCATTGCGTTTTGCGATTTTTCCAGTCCACCTGTCTAAAGTGCTGCGCCTGCCACAAAAAGTGACGCCAGGTCATGCGAAGTGCTGCACCTGTCACGCAAAATCATCTTAGCAAAAAACCTGAAGATATGATGCTCCAAAATGCAACCCCTCGGGAAATCTGTGTCTGCCACGCGAAATGCATCTTTGTAGATACTCTTCAAAGGTCCCACGCCTGCCATCGTTTTTGAAAATGCTGCCAGACTCACATTTTGCTCACTTTTTGCAAGGTGCAGCATCCAGCGCGCCTGCCACACAAAACGACGGTTGAACGTCCAAAAGCGCTTCGTGCCACAAGGGCGTGCACTTTTTCAACATCTCAACTGCGAAAAGTGGTCCGAACATGGTGTGCTTTTCACACTTTGACTTTCAAATTTGCTTCGCGCCACGGCCGGGCACTTTTTCAACGACTTAACTTCCAAGAGTGCTCCGAACGCGGTGTGCTTTGTACATTTTGGCTTCAAAATGATTCAATATGTGCTTCGCGCCACAACGGTGTGCACTTTTTCAACATCTGAGCTTCCAGAAGTGTTCCGAGAAAGGTGTGTTTTGGACCTTTTGACTTCGAAATGTGCTTCGCGCCACAACGGCATGCGCTTTTTCAACAGCTCAATGTCCAAAACTGCTCCGACGCTGAAGTGTTCTTGCCATTTTGACTTGGAGATTGCTTCGCGCCACAACGGCGTGCAATTCTTGATCCCTCATCCCGCCAAACGGCTCCGCACCCGCGGCTTTAGCGGGCCCACTTTTCGACCCTCCGGAGCCACAAAACATTGGAAAAAACTAAGTGTTTCGCGACTTTTCTATCTTTTCGCACACTTTGATCTTCTTTCTTCTGACTCTCTCTTCTCTGACTCTTTCTTTCTCTGACTCTTCTCACCACTGTTGCTGCATCCATAAGTCGGAAGTTTGACTTCTAAACTTCCTTCGATTATCCCATTACTAACCACTGGCTTTCACCACTTAAAAGACCACACCAGGTTGGCCCAACCTGGCAGCTGCCATCACTCATCTGGCAAGAGAAACCTGGATGTGGAGGATGCAGCTGTGACATCTCCATTGACTGATAAGTAAATCACCATGTTTTTGTGGCTTAAGAAGTAATGCAATTCCCTGTGTCTATCCATTTAGTGGGTGTCACACATCATTTGTGGGACAATATCCCACATTGTTGTAGTTTGTGTCCTCATCTAATCTTCATTATAACCCATCATATATCTTCATCAAAACCACCACTGCTATAGCTTAAATCAACATGTTCGTCTCGTAATCTTCATTATACGGCTTCCGAACCATGACTAAGCTCTTAGTTCCGAGTGTGTATTTTCAGTATATATATATATATATATGTATACATATATACAGTATACCGTATACCCCAAAGATATGTCAGATATTCCCAGCTCCATAATCCAGATATCAGATTGTTGGCTAGATAATGCTAGTTATATCCCATCAAGTTCCCATTAAACCCCATGAAACCATGAAATCAAGGAAAAATCGCCATGAAATCCCCGAAAAAAAATCACGAAGCCATCCCACCCACTATAGCTGCCAGGGGCAATGGATCAGCTCGCCCACCTGCGATGGCGCTAGCCCCAGCTGTTCCTCCAGCGCCCGCTCCGCGCTCTGAGTGGACACCTCTGCGGCATGGCCATCCCCAGCGCCGTAGCAGCGGATCTCGGTGTGGCAGCTGGGACCCCAACGGCCTGGCGATCCATCATCGGACCATCACCGGCCTGTTTTTTCATGGAAAAAAATGGAAAAATCCTGAAAAATCCACATGCGTCAATGGGAATTCATGGGAAAATGGGAAATGTTGTTCATGGGAAAATGGGGAAAAAATCGATGTTGTTCATGGGAAAATGGGGAAAAAATCGATGTTGTTCATGGGAAAATGGGGAACAGTTGGAGAAAAACAATGGGAAATGGCCCAGTGGCCCATGGTCAAGTTACCCCATGTACCATTAATCTACCATGGCCAATCAGAGTGGGCATCTATATGCTGACAGAGTATATATATATTATACATATATGTATTTATATTTAAATATCCGCCTTTGTGTTCCACCCGCAACCTGGGACCACCCTTTTTATACCCAGGTTCCCCTGGAGGTACGCACTCTATAAGATCCGGAGATATCAGGATAGATCCTAGTTTCAAGAAAAAGAAACACTGTATAAATCAAGGCTAAACAGGGTTCCACATGCATACACATGCCTTCTTGTAAACCTGAAGTCTCTATCAAATGGGGGTCCCAGATTACTGCTGGGTTGTTTTCATCTCCAAAGATCAATTCACTTAGTCCTCTACAAAATCAAAATTTCCAAAATGGGATTCTCAAGAAGTCCGTTCAAACATTTGAATTTGGACCCTTGATATTACATAACCTGGTCTCTGATTTTATAGTGGGGAATATGAAAAAGGTGTCAATACAAATTGGACCTGGGTCCTTGATTCTGTAGAGATGGTTTTTTGACATGGCCCTGGTTATGAAAACGGAAATTGACAAAGAACAAACGAACAACAATAATGACCAGACAAATTGGAAACAATTGTCAATTTTGGGGCGTTTTTTGGCACCAGGGTTGTTGAAGCAAAAGTATGCACAAATTATCTATAAAATCAAGAAAAAACATATCTATTTGGGCGCGTTTTCAAACTGATTCTTCCAGTCAAGATTAGCTATCAAGTGTTATTCTTTAGCAAAGCCCGCTTCAGCAGCTATAAGGGTTCCCAGCAAACACGCGGCATTGCGCATGAGCATCACTAATTTCAAGGATGTTAGAAATATCAATACTATTAATCATAAAAATAATTTGAATAATATGGATAATAATAATGGTTCATAATAATCATAGTAGTAATCATAGTTATAATATGCAACAAATGTTACTAATATGAATATATAAATAACATGAATGCATCAATAATATGCAAACTGTTAAAAACCTATAATATTAATAATATGAATAATATGCATAATATTCGATATATCGCTTAATTCTCAATGAACAATGTTAATAATATTGAAAATTATCAAAATATGGAATATTAACAAACTCAATAATAATTAAGATATCAATAATATAATTAAAACATGTATCTATCAATATAAAATAAACACTCCCCAATGTCCCCAGCTCTCTTTTATCATTGGTACCTTATAAATCATTTCCCCTTTGGTCGTTCCATGGTTCTATCCCCTCTAAGAACCTCCTATACTATAGTTACATTTTGCGAACCTGCAACAAACCACTTTCGGGTTTGTTCCCCTCAATCTGGGAAACCCAGTCATACCCTCTGGTGATTTAACATATTTATGGAAAATTGCCATTTATATCATTTATAGTTGATTTACCTATTAGAAATTGTGATATTCCATAGCTATGTTAAATTACCAGAGGGTAATCATTGCAAATTGTTGTGGAAAAACTCAAACAAGAATGGATTGTGAAAGGGTTGTGGTTTCGCCATCACAGATCTCAAGGTGTCATGGTCTAATCAGTTTAATCCGTGGCAAAATCCCCAATTCAATTGAGCCATTAAAAAGACCCCTATCCCATCCCATTATACTAGTTGCTGAATAGCTTTCCCTGCTATAGGTTATAGTAATCCTCAATAAGCCAGGTAGTATTCGGTAGTATAGTAGAACTCCCTATAATACCCAATCAACAAGGGTAATATACCTCAAATTGTTTTAATGGCTCCATTTATCCTTCGTGCCGCGCCTGGGTGTTTCAGCCCCTTCTGCCACTTCCGCAGCAACAGCGCACCACTGCGGGGCACACAGAGCCAGACGTGCACCGCGCGATGGAGCCTGGACATGTATCTCCTCCAAGATGACTACTGTATATAATTATACAATTAGATACATATACATGGATCTGTCTGTATGTGTATGTGTCTAAGTACATGTCTGTATGTGTAGGTATGCGAAGGTATGTGCAGGTTCGTGCAGGCATGTGCAGGTTTGATCAGGATTGTGTAGGTATGTGTATGTGTGTGTATGTACCTGCGTATGTTGGTGTGTGTGTATATATGCGCATGTTAACGTATGTGCAAGTACATGTAAGTACGTGTATGTGTGTTTGTGTGAATACGTATATGTGTATGTAGGTGGAGGTATATGTATGTATGTGTGTGTGCACGTGTACGTATATGTGTATGGATAAGTGTATGTATGTGTATTTATATCTAGGTTTGTCTAGGTATGGCTATAAAATTCTAGGTATGTCTAGGTTTTTGTTTATGTGTATTTTATGTGTATGCGTATTCATGCATGCAGGCGCAATGTATATATATATATATATGTATATATAATACAGAATTACATATATAGTTATATATAATATATATATAATATTATTTGTTTTTTTCCGAGCCATACCCTGCAATGAGATTAGTCATGGTCAGCGCAAGGCGTGGGCGTAGCCTCAGGTCCGTGGTGCAGCTTAAATGCTCGTGTTATGGCTGCATTATATATATCCGCGTGTCTTCAACCACTGTCTCATTGTATTCGTAACCACGAAGAAAATGCTCGAAAACATTTTTTTTAGCCTAATGCAGCCAATTTTGCCTCGGGCGACCAACTCGTTTCTTCCCATACTGGACCCTAATTGCACTGCTAGGTTGGAATGAAACTTGACGCATGGGATCTTCATCTCGAGATCTCTAAGTACATGACCTAATAATCTGGGTTTTCTGCAGTGATAAGATTGGCTAAAAAGTTCTCAAATTCCCGTTGGTCGCCTTGATTTTGGTAAAGGATTTCTGTACATCTCTGCAAGACTACTCTGTTGGGATTTCGCCTATCTATGAAAGTTGACGGAATTCTGAGGATTTCCTCAAGCACCGTATCTGGAAGGCATCAATTTTCTTTAGCATGGCCCCTGTCAGTTGAATAGTCTCCAGACCATACAGCAACTTGGATCGCACTACTGCATCAAATATGAGCAATTGCCATTTAACGTTCGCATTCGTAGCCTTCCAGTACGGTAAGAGTTTAAATCAAGTTGTTCTTACTTCTTGCATTTTGTTGAGAATCTCGTGTTTTATGCTAGCTTCGTTGTTGATTTCGTTTCCTAGGTAAGTCGCTTCCATCTTTTTGGGGAGCGGTTCGTTGTTTGCAAAGTGGACCAGACCATCGTTGCTCATTTGAATCAGCACACATTTATTTCTGTTCAGCCGCAATCCATTTGCCTGAATTTGTTTCTGTGAGTTTCAGCAATTCATTTAAGGCCCTGTTGTCCGTAGAGAACAGAATGGTGTCGTCAGCATACTAAACCAAATCGAAATTAAGGTTTGGTATTCTGCCCTTGTGTACCCAACGGTTTGTTTTAGCCCGTATTTCGTCATCAACGCAAGACATTACTATAACAAGACAAATTTTATATGTGTACAATTATATAATATATATATACCATTATATACCTAGCGGGTTGCACATTCATACATGACGTTGCGTGCTTGCATGGGGTTCTACGTGGTTATTTATGCGTGAGATTGGGCTATAACGTGGCTAGGTGAGTTGGTCACGGGGTTTATGAGTACTGTTCATAGTCATGGAACCTATGTCAATATATCAAAAGACCTAGTTCAAAGACCTGGTGCCTTCTTAGTACCCTTCCCAACTAATCAACCACGGTATGTTTAATCTTGGATTGACAAGACTGAGAATATCATGGGCCGATATGGGTTGTAGGATTTTACACTTGGGATTTGTTGATGGTTGGTTCCTGGTTCTATGTTTGTAGCTTGATGTGAAACTTGCCTCGAGTTCGATTCCTGCCAGATTTCGATGAGATTTCGCCAATTTGGGCACCTTCCACATCCGAAAAAAGTTCCCATCGTGGTGATCCCAAAATCATCCATGGCCCATCGGGTCGCATCATCTTCACCAATCTTCGCTTTCTAGCGGAAAGATGCAGAAAACTTCTCTTGGCTCTTCATCCGGGGAATACTATTCTGTTCAGCCCCGAAATAGCTGGGCAATGGATGTTCGTCCCAAGGTTGGGTCCATAGGTCAGGTTTTAACCATGTGTTTACCTCATACCAATCTGTTTATCATTGTTTTCCCCATGAATAAGTGGCGAATATTCGAATATTCCCCCCAAATTCGTCGGTAGAATCCTCAAAATTGCAGTTTCAAAAAACACACATGAACCATCATGAACCAACAGAAAATGCTTGGCTCAAAAAATGCTTAGACCAAAAAATCCCAACGCAAAACTCTGTCGTCCATCCCAACCAACTGAAGAAGGCGAGTTGATCACCTCAGCAGGAACCTATCAGGACATCCCGACCTCCAAAAAAAATGCTGGGTCATCAGGAAAATCCCATGGTTATCCATGGTTTATCATCACAGAATCCCATGGTTTCCACAAGTTCTTTTCCTAAAATGGGGGGAGCCCCAAATCTTCCATTTTAGTATAGGATTTTTCATTATAAACCATCCAGCAGGGTATCCCCATGACATTTGGAAACCCCAAAAAAAGCGCTACGCTCCAGGCGACAAGTTCTGCTGTAGGCATTGCTCCAGGCTTCGTGGATCGCACAGCACCTCGGGATCGGTGTCCTGACCGGAAAATTCCTTGATGGTTTGTTGCTCCCCTGCCAAGTTATCCAAAACCACCAGCAAGTTATCGAGGTCCATCGAGATCTCATGGAGATCAACAAACGCACTCAGTGATGTTTGAAAAACACCAATGTTAGCCTCTGGTGATGACTAACATTGCTATTGAAAATGGCCTTGTGGTGGATTTACCCATTAATAGCATGGTGGATCGTTCCATATGTTTACCAGAGGCTAAATGTCTAGCTGAGAAAATCCCTCCGCGAACTATTGGTGGATTGTCCGGCCAGGTTTGATGTTAAAAACGATGGAAAGATCCACCATTGAAAATATGGGAAAATTCACTATTTCTATGGCCATGTATACAATAGCAACATGTTAGTCACCACCAGAGGCTACCATTCTGGTAACCCACCATTGGGGATCATTCCATCAGACAATTCCCACTGCTTCCAGCCCATTCATCATATTGGGGGGTGTGCTAAAATCGGGGTATATACCCCAAAATCGGGGCATGTTCATATGATTGTCCATTCTAAACCATCCAGCTGTTGTAGTATCCACATTCAAAGAAACCCCAGTATCACCAATTATTAACCATTATTAACCATTAGTAACCATCATTAAATATGTATTAACCATATATTTGCCATATTTTTTAACCTTTAGTACCATATTAACCATCATGAACTATCTGTTACCATATATTAACCATTATTATATTCTAAATATATATATATATATGTATTAGCCATATATTAGCCATGTTCTGTGGCACACTCCGTCACAAAAAATGTCGCTTCGCGCTTCGCGTTTCAACGGCGCACCTGGCCCTCAGGGTCCAGCACCTCCACGTAGTGCTCCGTGGCTGGCACGCCACCTGGGGCAGGATGGTGCCCCCCCAGTGATACCATCTGGTTATGACTGACATAGCCATGGTATAGATGACCCATAGAAATAGATGGTTTACCGTTCTTAAAAATGGTGATTTTCCATGGTTATGTTAGTTTACCAGATGGTATAAGTTGGTTTAATAAACACCATGAATACTATAGCTGGTTGGTGGTTTCAACCCACCCCTCTGAAAAATGATGGAGTTCGTCAGTTGGGATGATGATTCCCAATATATGGAAAAATAAAAATGTTCCAAACCACCAATCAGATAGTTATATCTATCATAAGCCATAGTTCAACCATGTTAAACCACTTAGATCTCAACTTAGCTATCTTGGGGGCCCCATCTTGTATGGGGGTTATATCATGTTTTATCCACATATAACTGGGGGAACCAAAAAAAATGGGGAACAATAAAAACATCTAACTGTTGACCGCATCGAAAAACTGATGGTTTTTGTCAGCTTTGTTTGGAACAAAAAACAAAAAATGTGTATCATCATTTTGCCATTTAATATTGCCACTCTGTGATATCGGTATCGCCGCATTTTTCAGCAAAGCCATTGTACCTTTTGCGAAAAGCTATCTCCCATGCTATCTCTTTTTTTTATCATCGTTGTCCAGACATGTTCCCTCTAGAATTTCAGCTCCCCCATATATTCCACTACCTTTGAATTCGATTGTTGGTAAAATATGTATCACATGTCATTCCCATCATACTCCCATCAATATTGTTGGTTCATGTTGCTTCTACCCCTATGTTTGATCGTCAAACCACCATGTAAACACTGTGAAACCACTTAGATGTTCATTTTTAAGCCTAATATGTCATAATAACGTTCACTCTACCACTTAGATTTTCATGTTTTAAACCTAATAGTTCATAATAATATACTATTTCTCTTAGTACAACACGGCTAAGCATCGTTAAGACTACGGCTGTTTGGTCGCCAGATGACGTTGCGGCTCGCATCGCCGTAGGCACGGCGGATTGGTGAGGCCCGTGAGCTCCGGACAGACGTCCAACCTGCCGCGGCTGCCGCGAGCCATGGGAGTTTAATTGTTTGGGGAATCACCCGTAGGACCCATAGCATATGGATATATATATATATACAATGTGAGGCCCCCGTTCGATAGCTAAGTTGGTGAACATAACTCCAATAACTATGGTTTATGGTATTTATAACTATAGTTACTGGGGCTTATAAACCAACTTATATATATATATATATCCCATAGGATCCATGGTGCTGCTATATATGGTAACATGGATCCCATCAATATACCCCAAATGTTAGCGTATATACCATACATGGATCCTGTGGGTATATATACATATCATTGTGATCCTTATTATTAATTATATATATTATTACTATGATTATCATATGTTTTATTATCGTTACTACTATTACCATTATTACTATTATTACTATATATATATATATAAAATCATCTATTTGTATTATATGATATGATGGTAAAATGGCATAATACTGGGGCTTAAGAATGGGATAATTATAATTAATACATACATATTAATACAGTAATGGTACAATGATGATAGCATAATGGCTAGTAATTGTTAATAATGGTTAACAATGATGTCCCGAAGTGATTAGTATATGGATATGATATACCGCAGGAGCCATAATATGATATGCAGTAGAAAACAATGGGCCAAAATCAGGTTTCCTCGCTCTTACATGTTGATCCGTACCCAGTTCAAAGTGCTGATCATGATCATTTACCATGATCATGATCATAATCACAGTCACATCATCCTAACGAGGATTATCCTATATCAGCCTAATATCATTGATCTCCTCCTAAGGAGGATTTTCCTGGCTGGTGACAGCTGCTTATGTATGTATATGTATATGTATATGTATATGTATGTATATATATATACCCTCTGGTAATTTAACATAGCTATGGAAAATCCATTATAAATGGAGGTTTTATTGGGAAAATCATCTGTAAATGGTCCATTCTCCATAGCTATGTTAGTTTACCAGAGGGTATGTATAACATCCTGAGGATCATCATGATAAGGATCCTCCTCAGCCGCCAAGTCACCCACAGGGCAGCGCGAAGGCGCGCGCCGGGTCAAGGCATCGATCTTGATCGCTGTGGCAGCGCCGCTCCTGGCGGGTCACTTTTTGTTACAGGTTCCCCAGGTTCCCCATGGAAAATGGATGAAAATGACCCAGTTTTAGTTGATTCTGCGATGAAAATGGTGCCTTTCCATGATTTTGCATAGCTATGTTAGTTTACCAGAAGGCAACCCCATTCGAACCATGAATATATCCACCTTGAAATTGGGCATCCCCATTCATAGATGGCCATGAAATACCATTTTAGAGTACTATGTGTGTTTGCGTTTATATAAGGACATCAGTAAATCCAGAGGTTTCCCAAATCATTCCCAACATATGATATATTGTATTGATTATATCGTTCCCAACTCTCCATCGATGTTGATTCCGACATCATATGTAGTATACTCTAAAATCATTCTCCAACACATCGTGGTTTCCTGAGTCATCCGGGTACCCTCAAATTCATCCAAAAGTAGACCAATTCAGTCTTGCATCCATGGTTTTGGGGATCCCGGATGACTTAAGAAACCTCTATGGTTTCCTATAAATCGATGGTATCCCGGGTCATTGATGGGAATATCATGGAATATTCATTGATATCTTAGATATCTTGGATGTATTATGATCTGTTGGATATATTGGATATATTGGATATAATGGATATAATGGATATATTGGATATATTGGATATATTGGATATATTGGACATATTGGATATATATATATATATATATACCATTAATATCCCCAACTAAACCTTCGTATGTGTCCACCTCCGTATGTTCCCATTCCATCCCCAAAGTCTGAAACCGGGTCACCATCTCTGCTTCCAGTGCCCGTAGCGCCAGCGTCTGGAAGGCCCACCGCACTCCTGGTCGCCAAAGTAAACCACATATACAAACATGATCAAACATTAATATGTGGTTTAGTATATGTAACATTAATGGGATTAAACATACATTCATTAATATGGGATTGAGCATGGTACATTTCATGGGATTTAATAATTTAATTAATTTAATATATATATATTCCAATATGGAAGATTATGGTATATTTGGATGTTTAGTTGGCATAGATATGATATGATTGATCATGTGGGCAACCCAATGCAATAAACCTATCATTTGGGGCTGGATGGAATCCAACCTATTTATGGTGATTCGGGGATGGTAAGTTGAGTATTGGGTTTACGGTTTACCATATTACATATATCTTCTGTTACTGGTTGGTGGTTTCAACCCCTGAAAAATATGAAAGTCAGTTGGGATCATTATTCCCCATATATGGAAAGTCATAAAATTAATGTTCCAAACACCACCAACCAGATAGTTATATCTACCATAAGCCATAGTTAAACCATGTTATATTGATGGAGAGTGTTTCCATAGGACATGATCTTTTGATGGAGTTTTTTCATGTTACCATGATCACCATGGAAAACCATGGAAAGCCATAACTACCCGGTTGAGTGACCGATGAAGCCTGATGAGGGCTCCCAAATGTGGGAATGAGTCTCATTGGGTACCAAGGGATCCGATAGAATATATAGAATCTGGATTTTTGAGTACGAAAAGATCATAAAAGATCCATTTGGGGGAGCTGATCACTTCGGCCCATATTCAGAGTCTTCGTCTGTGTCTGTGTGAAAAAGCCTCGGTGGTTGTGCTCTCCTTGAAGTCCGAGACACACACATTCACCAACAAAAAAAACTTGTGACGCCAATCCACAAAAAAGAAGACAGACCCCGATTAGACTTCCTTTTGCATCATGTTAATCATGTTTCAATGAAATCATAAGCCCCACTGTTTTAAAAAAAGGAACACATCAGAACACATTCAACAACTCATAGTAACCGTAAGTCCCTGCTATTGTCCGCCCAGGGCACCCCAAATCTAACCGTTTCTCACAGGAGAAGTTTCGAGCAATGCAAGATGGACGGTGTGGGGGGTAGAATCCCGGGTAGAAACTCCAAGTGCCGTTTTCGGGAAGCCGCAGTAGATGATCGATGTGGAATTGCTGGGATTTATGGGGGGGGAACTGGTTGATTTTTTTGTCCCAGAAGCTCAAACAAAACGAACAGATTTTGATGGTTCCCTCAAATTGGGGGCAATTGCCTCAAACTTCACCATTGGCTTCCCCTGATCAAGAATGATGAATTTAACTTGGATGATAACTTGGGTTCCATGGCTTCGGAAACCCCAAATAGACGCAATCTGACACAAGCCATGCAGGGGCTTCCCAGGGCACAAACTTGTAGGCCACACAAGGGTGACGTGGGCCATCCAAGTAACATCAGTCCACGTGGCCGGCGCGGCTCAGAATGGAGTTAGAAGATCATGTTCTTACTCCCAGAACTGTGTATGCATTATCTATATTATACATATAATTATATATGTACACGATAATATATATATATATATGTGTGTGTACTGTATATGTACGTGTATCTACGCATATCTGCAGACATTACATATAAGTACAAGTATGTGTGTGTTTGTCTATTAAAATGGAACATGGATGTGATTGATATATAGACATATGTCGAGAGATGTATGATGATGTATGTATATTTTCTAAATGTACATGGTCATCGTTGGGTTTGTGTGTTGCTTTTTGCTCAGGTGTTTTTCCGCTTTTTAAAGGACCCTTCATGCCGCAGCCAGCACGGGCGTTTCAAAATCACCAAGAAGCCCCAGGACACTGAGACCTTTGTCTACAGTTCCCTGCGCCCCTTGCTCCCAGCTGAAGCATGCTGAAGCCACTTGGCCCTGAAAACTTGTTCGTTGAAAGAAGAGGGGTGCGTGAAACTCTCCGTAAGGACAATGGGTAAATGATGCATCTGTACTTTAAAAAAGGATATACGTATATGATCGTATATGCATATGTGTTTATTTAATGTGAGCAAAGCAATGATAAAACAACCATATGTTGATGGTTTATACAACCCATATTTACGGTCAATTTTGGAGAATTTACTATTGCGTTACTAATTTATTCAATTACTGTTGATGATTATAAGTATATAATATAAACGGTAGATGATATACCAGACCAGACCTTTGATTGTTTCCTGAAATTTGCATAGTTGGTCCCACACCCGATTTTCGGATTTTTCATGTCCCATAGCTGTTGGGTCATCAAATAAGCAGCAAAAACATGCAAAACCAAGGAATTGAAGCAAACAAAAAATGAAGACATCACGCAATATTGTCAATGAGGAAGGAACCTTTCTGTCGCCCTTCAGCTGAAAGAGAAATGCATTCCGGAAGGAATCAGGGACTTTAGTCTGCCTGAAATTCCAAGCAATTCAGGAAATGGACGTGTCCCAGGTATGTTCTATTCGCTGCCAAAATCCCTTGGGAACCAGTGGCAAACATCCCACCGAATCTCTACATCCCACCGGATCATCTCCCCCCCCAAAAAAAAAAACGGCCTGTCCGATCTGCACATGTTTGGAGATATGTCATATACCCTCTGGTTGTTTAAGCTAGCTATGGAAAATCACCATGTTTAATAGCTAGATATCGGTAAATCATCCATTATATGGGGCAAATGTTCCATAAATCTTTGTTCTTGGTGCCTGCAGTTGCTGATTTGACCATGATACAAGGAGACATTTCGTTGTCCCTTCTGGTGCGTTTTACGTAGGGAATGGATGGGTTGCTGAGGGTTGGGATGATCACATCCCTTCCCCCGATATAGCCCCCGATGGGATTCATTACAAGCACAACGCCAAGCAGCTCCCTCCACTAGATAAATCGCTACCCTGATACCATAATATATACATTATATATATATATATGTATACATATATATTATGTAATTATTATGAATGGGCCCCATTGTAATCCATGGTAACTACTGTATATCCCCAAAGATCATTGGAACACCTCCACCTCCACCGTACTCACCTTAGGCCATCGGTGTATGATGAATCCTCAGCGACCGTGCTGCAAAATCGGGGTATGACTTTTGGAAATCGTGGGATTGTTGACTCACCAATGGGATTCATGTGTGCATATATATATACATTATAATATTATATAAATAATATATAAGATATAATCAATATAATAATATAATATGATATAATATACATATACAGATATACATGTACAGATATACATATACAGATATACATATACAGATATACATTTACATATATACAAATACATATATACATATACAGATATACCTATACAGATATACATATACAGATATACATATACAGACATACAAATAAAGATATACATATACAGATATACATTTACAGATATACATATACAGATATACATATACAGATATACATATACAGATATACATATCCAGATATACATATACAGATATACATATACAGATATACATATACAGATATACATATACAGATATACGCATACAGATATACACATACAGACAGACATATACAGATATACATATACAGATATACATATACAGATATACGTATACAGATATACATTTACAGATATACATATACAGATATACATATACAGATATACATATACAGATATACAAATACCGATATGCATATACAGATATACATTTACAGATATACATATACAGATATACATATACATATACAAATACATATACATATACAAATACATATACATATACATATACTATACATATATATTATATATATATAGTTATATATATAGTTATATATATAGTTATATATATATAGTTATATATATATATAGTGGGATAGAATAGGAAAACTCCCCAAAACCGCGCCGACAACTGGGGGATGTGATTATGGGAACCCTTGACATTTACATATGATTCCGATGCAGTTCATCGTATGCCAAAATGAGCCTAACAAGTTGTGGTTTAGTGTCGAAGTATCCGACATGTTGAGCAAAAAAAAAAGAGCCATTGGTACTATATATATATATATATCAACTCTATCCCCCATCAAAATTGGGTACGGTAGATGACATGGGACATGACTCCAGTTCCATCTTCCAGGGTTCAATGATGCCTTTGAATTGGGTATACCCCGCGAGTACCCAGACAAGCCCAGTAGATTCCCTGAAGGATTAACCGTTATGGGGAAATCTCCTGAAATCTCCTGAAAACTCCCAGAGTTTCCATGGTTGAGTCGGGGATAAAAACACATGTTTAGGACCATGGAACAGGTGAAACCAACATGTCATCCAACTTGTTCCGGTTACCCAGAAATCCCAGCTGCATCTTTTCTGGATATTCCCAAGGTTTTTTTTCGTTTGCTAGTTCAATCCAAATGTTTGTCATGTTTGTTCCAGTTGAATCTCGGTATATCTCGGTATCTATCCATTTCTTGCGCATTCAATCCCAAATTCCTATCATTTTGTTGGCTAGTCCAACCCCATGTTTTCTTCAATGAATTGGGTCATTGCTATAAATCTCAATGTTCATCAATATCATTTTTTGTGGCTATGGGCCATGTGATAATGCCCATATTTAGTTCGTCGGTTTCCCATTGCCAGCCATGTTTAATTCCTGGTTTCAACCAATCTGAAGAATATGCATGTCATTCGGAATCATGATCACATTGTTGAAAAATGCTAAACATCAAAAATAGTTGAAACCCACAAAAACCAATTCTGGTTTATAAGACACCAATTTGATCCCAATGAAATCAATCGAAAATAGGCCACCAGCTTGTTGGCATGTCCCCATGATGTCCCCATTTTCAATATCATCCCGGTTAGATCTTGCTAAATCCTCCGTGCAAAAAGCCCCAACGGGTACGCTGCAGCCGGGGCCACTCATCTTCCGGCACTGGCAAGTCCGCACAGTCCGAAGTTGTGGCAATTCCCGCGGCGGGGCCGTTGGTCAGGGCCGCCACCATGTCGCTAATGTCGGCCGTGCAGAGTGCCTGGCAACGCTGCTGGGCCATGGCAGTTCCCTTAAAAAAAGGGGAGTTTGGGGATGGTTTGGAGAAGTTCTTCACATGTTTCGGATCATTGGCCAATAAATTGGTGAATTTTAGGGATGATAGTTTGGGGTGAAATGATGATATGCCAATTTTGAGACTTTGGGGATGGTTTGGAGGTTTCTTTTTTTTTAAACTGGGGTAATTTTGGGCAAAGGTTAGTTCTGTCATGATTTGGGCATGACTTGGGCGTGACTCATCAGAATTTCAGCCAAAGCAAATGCCACAATGGTCCTAAAAAACTACCATGTGAATCAAAATTTATCAGGTATACTCAGAAATTTCTTGAATCGCTTTCTAGATGTCTTTCCTCAAACAATCATCTGTCACTTGTGGTCAGGCCCTGGCTCCAGTGCCTTCTGCTTCCCATATTTGGAGCAGTCAGACACTGCCAGGGCGGTGAACTGGGAGATCCACGCGAAGGAGGAGATGATATTCCTGGACGATCTGAAAATAGGGTACCCCAATTACCCCATTCCCCTGGTCGATGATGATTTTCCCAAAATGGGCATTGGGGTGGGATACATATCCTATTTTGAGACACACTCATATAGTTCCAAGATGGGATTCGTTGAAAATGTATGGGATATCCAACCGCAGATAGCAACGAAAAGGTGAAAATAACAGGATAACTTGGGATAACCAACAAATATCATGTCGTGGAAAAGGCAACCAGTGGATCTTAGCGAATGGCCAGGGCTTGGGATGGTACATGAAGCAGAAACAATTGGAAATTGTGGGTCATAAAGACATGGGTGTTCTGCTCCCATACTATGTATATTTATATGTAGATATTTATAGGTTACGTATATATATATATATACATATATATAATATGATGTATATACGATGTATATGCATTATACATGTCCAAAGGATACTAGTGGAGTCAGCATGTTTCGGCCAGGGACACAGCACAAAACACCTGGTGACATCCCTTCTGTTCGTTTACTTCATCCGCAAAAAATCGCTGAACCCAGTCCATCTGTTGAGACTTCCCCGAACAGTGTCACCTATGGCCTGGCATTTCACTGTTTCTCTTTCTCACTGGTTCTGAAATCCCAATGTTTGCAAATATTTCCACTTCTGTTGCTTGTCCAAATCCTCTTTCTTGCTGCAAAACTCTTCAATTCTGTGCTGCTGTTCGCTTGAAACCCCAATTCCTGGCAGTGAAATCCCCATGTTTGGCGACTTATATCTCAATCTTGCTGGGTTATAGATATAAGCTATAAATTCCCTAAATTCCTTGGATTTATGGTGGATATCCACATTTCAAGCAGTGAAATCCACCAAATTCCCATAAATTGTCCATGTTTTCTTGGGTTGAAAACCACCGAAAATCATGGAACATCACAGAAAACCACAGGAAATCATCGAAAAAAGAGGTCAACACATCCCAAAAAAAACTATAGGAAATCGAAAAATCAACAGAAGTCCATAGGAAATCCAGAGGAATCCAGGGATTTTGTTCAGCACCAGGCAACATGATACCGATGGCGCAAGCTCTTGGCTGTGGACACGCGAACGCCGCGCTGCGCAGCTGTAGGATGGCACGGACGATGTAGGAGGCGCTGTTGGTGACGTCCATAACCTGGATAAAAATGAAGCGATTAATATGTACAATATATATATATACATATATATTTATATTTATTATTATTATTATTATTATTATTATTTATTGTTATTATTATTGTTATTATTATTATTAGTAGTATTATTATTATTAATTATTATTAATTATTATTATTAGTATTATTATTATCATATTGTATATTATATAATTATATATATATACTATAATTATATGATCTAGTAAAGTGGTGGTATAATGATGGTATACTGATGGTTGGTACAAAGGCAACACAATGCTCCGGCCCCCGACCGACACAAACCGCGCGATGTCGAGATACACACTGCGTGATGTCGAAGTTCCGATTCCGCTGCACCGTGTTGAAATGGTCCCAGTGGATCCTGGAGGTGAAACTCACCATTGATTTAATGGGATTTGATAGGATTTAACAATGATGTAATGAGATTCGATAGGAATTCATAGGGTTTAATGATGATTTAGTGAGATTTAATGATGATTTAATTATCATTTTAAAGGGATTTAATGATGATATAATGTGATTTAATGGGAGTTAATAATTATTTAATGGGGTTTCAGGGTGTACATCATCAACATGATATGAGTTAGATGTGTTTGAAGATGGTGGCATACCCACAAAAATCAAGGTCATTTGGTTGCTGGGAACATGATGAACCAGGGCCTTTTGAGGTCCTATGGCTACAGTCCATCCAGGACATATACCTATTTTGGGGATTTTGGGGTGTTGGGTTTCGACCCCAAGAATTTGAAATCCCCAACAATCCGCGAAAGGCTAAAAAAATCATGTCTGACCGGACAAAATGTCCTCTTTTCCACCTCATCCTAAGTCATCGTTGTAGCCGGGGCACAGGGTATCGGCTTTCCCAGAATTCAGCGAGGGGACGAAGTTCTTCCAATACCTTTGCTGTGATACGACTCCGGCTTCCAGGAGAACTGGATCAGGGTGTCAAGTTGTCAAGTCATAAAGGGTGTCCCAGTAAATCGTATGGTAGATCCTAAATTATATATACTAAAGTTGGTTTATAATAGTAGGTTAAGGATTGGATTTATGGTGGATAGCTCCATAACAGAGATGGCATTCTTGGGGGATTCTGAACCTTACCATTGAAGTTTCACCACCAGGACTAGTCGCACCAAGGTCGCCACCAAGCTGCGTATGCGGCATGGAATCATCATCGGTGATGCTGAGAACTTTCAGCCAATCCTGGCGTTTTTTGCGATTTTTTCCGAGGATTTATAGTTTATACCCTCTGGTAATTTAACATAGCTATGGAAAATAACCATTATTAATGGGTAAATCCACTATTTCTATGGCCATTTTCAATAGCTACGTTAAATTACCAGAGGGTATTAGGATTCGGATGTGGTATCCCCAGTGATATGTGGATCAATGATAAAAAGGGGTGTGGATTTATTGGGATGTCGTTCCATGAACTACTGTGCTTCTTGCGAACGGGATTCCCAGTTCATGGACGATGAAAATCCGCGATCCCAAATATGTTGGGGACTAGAACCCCGAACTACCCTCTGGTAAACATACAAAAAACTATGGAACATCACCATGTTTCATAGGAAAATTCACGAAAAATTGTGATTTTCCATAGTTATGTTAGTCATTACCAGAGGGTAATCATCAACCAGTCGGGTGTCTCGCAGCCACTGCACGGGCCCCAAACAAGCAATTGACTGGCTCACCATTCGTGGATTTTGGACCCCGAAAAGTGTTTCTTTCCCAGGGGAAAAAAAACAGTGGATCAATCTGATTAATGATGGATTAATCCCATTTAATCTCCAAATGGAATATATAGATTAAATGGGATTAAGTTTCCAATCAATGATGGGAATATTCATTGTTTAATCCATCATTGATATACCAAATAGAATCTTCAGATATCAGACACTTCTTTCCTTAAGTGCCTGGGAGCATCACAATGTCTGAAGAGATACCTCCAAAATATATCTTCACCGTCTTGGCGTCTTGGCAAAGAACAGTCCAAGTTGTGTCCCCATCAACCCAAGATCCCTGGTGAAATGGATCATAATACGAATGTTACCCAATAAACCTCTATAAGGGATGGTTTATGGCATTGGGTAACACCCACATTGCAACTCAGTCAGCTAGATGGTCAGCAATCGGTCTTTAACGTCTTGGAACCACACATGTTGAGCCAAAAACGGCACCTTATTGGATGAAAGAATTAGGACACTGCCAAACAGCAAACCTCAAAAGACCCCCAAACTGTCTCATACAGTGTGTATATATATATATGTATATATATGTATATATAAACTATGAATGGAATTGAAGCCTCAATATCCTCACTCAACTCCTGGCAAAGAAGAAAAATGAAGAAAACACTCCTGGAGTGCAGATCTAACTTATAACTACAGTAGTTCAGGTCGTAAACCCATTCACCTGGGTAATGTCTCCATTCCAAAACAAAGCCGCAGCTCATGCTTCTGAAAAAAAAAACTGCATTCATATTCACTTGGTCTGCCATCCTTTGGCCCATTGAGATCCACTGAGCCAAAATCACGAGTTTTACCGTTCACAGAAATGTTAGTTTTTTTCAAAAAATGTCTGTCAGAAATCAGAAATCCAAAAACAAAATCCCCAATCATCCTGTGACGAACAGCCTCCCAACTATCATGTGGTTGGGTATATCATGTTTCTCTGAAAATTAGCTACCCCATTCCATCCACTGGTTCATCATCATGTTCCCGTATTTTCAGTGTGCGCGCCAGGTGGGTTCGGAAGCGGTCAGACGCTGCGACGCTGCGTATTTTCCAATATTATGCCTGTGTTTCCCCAAGATCCATATGGAGGTGTCCAATCCATGGGGGTATCCGGAAATCATCCAGTCGTCATGGATGACCATGTTAGTATTGAAACCCATGGTGACTTGGGGATCACCCATTTTCAGAACCCCCCATATATACACATACATGTATGCATTACATTACATTACATTACATTGCATTACATTACATTACAATACATTACATTACATTACATTACATTACATTAT
>Ga0126342_10003945_pt1 | contig 24936 bp, 25 predicted proteins | sample Cyp1metagenome_FD_92528 | JGI IMG/M metagenome (GOLD analysis project Ga0126342, IMG submission 92528) | Coral microbial communities from Lord Howe Island, Old Settlement Bay, Australia - Cyphastrea 1 metagenome | ecosystem: Host-associated > Invertebrates > Cnidaria > Coral ...
CATGTGCAGACATCCACCCATGTTCATAGCACCTTCCGCTATCCAACTTTACCGCTCGAGGGCGCCCTTCTGTGAAGGAAAATAGGTACTTCAGAGCTGCTTCGCCGCAAGCCAGTTTTTGATATATATATATATATATATGGTGATATGTTATGGATTTACATGGGATCTATGGAATATATGTATAACATTGTATAACTGTAATCATAAGTTGGTGTGTTTTCCCATATTTGGGAGGGTCACAATATGAACAAAGAAAGAGCCGCTGGGCAGTTTTCTTGCGAACTCTGACGACTCAACTTGGGATGTTCCCAGCATCTAGTTTCTTTTGCGGGTAGGGGTTAACCATCTGTTAACAACAAAAATTGCTGCAAGGTGATGTCCCTCTCTTTTGTTTGTTTGTTGAAAAAACTAGTTGGATATCTACCATTGCCAGAGACCATGTTGTAAACCTAGCTACTGCATGTTATTGCACCTTAAGTTAGCCATCGTCTAAGATCCCGTTTCAGTTCCTCTGAGGATCAAAATGACCGCCTTGGAGTTCATGGTGAACTGTTGGATTCGCCCCTCAGTTGCCGTCCAGAAAAGATGAGATTTCACCGGCAAAAGTTGCGTTTTTTTCGCCAGCAAAATGATGAACATCCGGCAAGATGAAGAGACCTTTGGGGATTTGGGGTGTTTTATTTGGTTAGGGTGGACATGCTGAAAATTTGGCCTGCATGAAGCAAAGTTAAACAAACAACCGCATGCTTTGAATGAGGTCCAGCCTGTAGATGAAGTGCATTAAGCTGCTGTATCATTTCTGGTTGAAGCAACAAATTGTGATCGATGTGGAGCAACAAAACGATGGCCCCGGAAATCCATTTGGATTTCGACATATGAGCTATGGTCAATACTCATGGTTAATAACCATTAATAGGGGCTAGTCATCCAATGGTTCATAGGGATTTATAGTAACCATTATAAGGATCCTTATTGTGGATGGGATGACCATCAACCATATAGTGAGTATTGACCATGGCTCATATGATGACCATCTCGGACCTGAAACCGCCACAGTCTGGGGGGATGTCGACCTGCAGAGTCCAAGGTCCGCGAAAAGCCAACTCCGCGCCTTGTACGGTCCAAGAACTGTGGGAGGTGCGGTGGTGCCATGGGCGTCAGAAATTGGTTTGGGGATTAAGGGGCTTGGAGGATATTGCGGGAGATTGGACAGATGCTGGAAATACTGTGAACGTCAAGATGTTTCAACTTACCAGTCCAGATGATGTTGGTGTTGTTTCATTAGTTGATTTAAAACACAACCAGCACCACGAAACGAAGGCTGACATCGAGGTATTGCAATGCGGCAGCAGTAAGTGCATTTAGCTGCACTTAATGGTATGTTTTAGCAGGCTCGATAGTTTGTTGATTGCATCCAACCATCCAAATTTTGCTGGGTTGAGAAGTCTGACCCATGCCTGAATATAGTCCCACCCTATCAGATACCCTTCATGTGGGCACACGAAGGTGTCAGTTCAAAACCAGGGGATTCCAGTTCGCAGTCACTGTGTCGTTACCAGAGGGTTTTTCCAACACCAGGCACTGAAAGCCCGCGGAGGGGATGTGGCGACGGCTTTTCTTTATGTCACTCGGATGATGTCGGAGCAGGGTTGGATGATTCTGAGGTCGAGAGCGTCACATGTTTAGGTCGGATGCCCAAAGTTAAGGTGGAAAAATGGCAAAAGGTTTTGGACCACTATATTGAAATCACCTTACAGACAATCATTCACATTGAGACATCTTCAGAAATGAAAGAATTGATAAGAATTGCAGATGCCAACTTGGAGACAAGCCACGTGTGGCAGTCAGGTGGCCCTGCAGCAGGCACGGGTATCACGGCTGGTGATTTCGATTGGATTTCCACTTACAGCACCTTTTGAAGGCTCTGCTCAAACTCTTAGACTGTGGATGGTATTTTACAATCTTTTACATATTTACCTTGTTTTTGCTGAATTTTGATGAGTTTTTCTGATCATGTTTGTTTCCAACAATCTGCAGGGTGGTAGGCGCCAATCAGCTGTTTGACTCCTGCCGAACAGGCCAATCGAGATTCCATGGCAACACTTCGCAAGCAGCTACGACATAGAGCCTTACCAGAGAAGTGGTCAGAACAGTTAACAGCACAAGGCGTAAGTTTGAATGGCAAACTGCAAAAATGCTTCACTAGTGCATGTCAATGCATTTCACATGTATTTAACCCACAGTTTCTAACATGTTCTAAGTGAAATGAACCATTTCTGGTTGGTGGTGATTTCACCCCTAGAAATGCTAGGAAATTGGGGGCCATCCCCCGTTAGGAACACTGCAAGAGCTCCTGGGTTTCTTCAAAAATGATGGGTTTACCATCAATTGAACTATCCAGTGGTGAATGGAGGGAGCGATTCGGAGCTAGGGGTATGCATATTCCCTATTGAATACTATTGAATGAGGAGCCAAGGAGCTACTTAGAGTTTCCCAACCATCTATATAATAGTCAAAGCCTTTCGAATAGAGACAGTGATGATCGACTATTAGGTTTTGGTTTGTTTGATTTTTGCCGTTTTCCAACTGGGTTTTGGCGTTTTCCGTTGCTGATTTGTACTACCGCTGGTAATCACACCAGTTGCGACAGAAAATTCCCTCAGTTCGACGACTTTCCCAAAAAGCATCCAGACTTAGTTTGAGGATTTCCCACCCAGATTCCAGCGTGATGAAGCTTGATGACACAGGTACCATTTAGCATTCCATTCCGCTTTTCTAGGCCAGTATTGAGCCTCAGTTATAAACCACTTGTTACTGGGAGTTACCACATTATGGAATACCCAAGTAATGTGGTAGTCCCAACAATCTGGTGTTTACCCTCAGTTATACCCCCAGTGAAAAGAAAAAACATCCCCATCCAATGACTAAGACTACGACTTATTCCCAGCAGTTACCTTCTGGCAACCAAACATGGCAAAAGGAACTCCATGGAAATCCCATAATATTAATGAAGCTTTATAGCTTGGAAAATCCTCCGTAAATGGAAATTTTTTGAGCCATGTTTGACACCGGAGGGAATCCCATCATTCTCCCGTTGTTTTGTCGAAACCCCCCCAAAAACACTAAATCCCAAGTCTATCCCATCATCCCATGTGGATTTCCCCGGTGATTTGGGACCAAAAACCCGGTGTTCGGTTCAGGAAATCCCAGCCTTTGGGCTTCCTATGACGAGCTGCTCCCGGCCTTGCATGGCCAGAGCTTGGAGACTCTGGCGCATCAGTTCCAGAGCCGAGCTGATATCCAAGCACTGCAGGACTCTGGCGGAGATCCGGGGTGGCAAATCACGGGAAAATGACATGGAAAAACCATGGGAAACCGTGGAATTTTCCATGGATAAACTCCATCAAAGATGGGTGTGTCACCTGTAGATGGTTCGACGAAATCGTCACTTTCTTGGGGGGTTGGATTTTTTTTACACGGAAAGCATGGGTTGCGTTTGTGGTCATTAAAGATGAGGAGTTCCTGTAGATTTACTCCTTTGAAACCAATTCTGGCAGTGCTGGTGATCGTTGACGAGTGGGGAAGAACGGCACATGTTTGGAAGTAAAAAGTGTTTGATCATGGCCACCCATCAAGGCATGGTAGAAGGCTGAAGCTACACTTCGCACAGGTGCACAGAATTCTTTGATGATCTTTGATGAGCCGAGTTTTTATTTAACACAACAGCACGGACAAGATTGAAACCCAGTCACTGCTGAAAATCTCTCAAACAAAGAGTAGTCAAGCCCAAAGACTTGATCGCTAAATCATCGAAGAATATGGGGGCGACTATGGCTTCCATAGGGATCATAGGGAACCGTTAGGAACTAGTTAGTGAACACTGGAGGGTACAACCAGCCAAATTGGAAGAACATGGCATTTGGTCCTCACCGCATTTCTTTCGTGACATTTGATTCTTACTTGTGTTGACACATGGGATTTGATGCTGCGTTCCCCGTGGTTTGATGATGTTGTTGTCCATGGATATCATGGTTGCCCCTCTGACTCAACCTACAACCTGGTGCAGGATCTGGTTTATCAACGAGGTGGGATTTTGAATTCGCCAGTTTTCCATATCGGCAGTTGGCAAGATTTTCGTTGGCAATTGTTGTGACGGATCTCCTACAATTGGAAGGGTTCAAGGTGGCTGTCTGATATATGTTGTGAGGACATCGAAATATGTTGTTGGGAAGTGTATATTTCAGGATATGCCCTCGAAAAGGGAACGATTTTCCCTGATTGAATACCAAACATTGTCCAAAAATCTGTGAATTCGGGGGCCTATTGACCCATAGGATCAACCAGATGGCAAGGTCTGCACCGCTGATGGGACTAGAGTTGGACGTCGATGGTATACTCATTGGTAAATGATCAATGTGCTATCTCATGATTATGGATGTAGTTTTCTCCGTGTTTTCCTCTATGATTTCATCATTCTCTTTCGCATGTTCTCCTTGTATTTTATATAGATATGTTGAACATTGTTGAACCATGTTTCTCCCATGTTCCACTAATCTTTCTACCTTTTCCCTAGGTTTTTCATCAGCTTTCCCCCATGTTCATCCATTTTCCATATGATTTCCTGGTGTTTTCCCAGATTTTCCCTAGTTTTCCTCAGGTTTTCCCAGCTTTCCCCAGGTTTTTCCCAGGTTTTCCTGGGCCTTTCCCGGTCAATCCGTTGCAGGCGGTCGCTGCCGGCGCATGTCGCTGGCCGCGGCGCTGGCGGAGCGGCCTTCCTTGGTCCAAGCGGCGCAGCAGCGCCAGGCGGCGCTGGTGGCGGCGGCGAAGGAGGCCCGGGCTACGGAGGAGAAGGCCCGGGGAAAGGGCGGATTCCGGGTGGATCATGGGAAGATGGTGATTTGTTGGTTGGAAAACCATGGGAAAATGGTGATTTAACATGATTTTACCAATTTAACCACTATAAATGGTGATTTAATGATGATTTTTTATGGTTTAACCTTGGGTGAACAATGGTGAATAGTGGGATGATATGGGATACAATCACCATGTATAATAGGTAGATCAACTATAGGCCATTTTCAATAGCCATGTTAAATTACCAGAGGGTATGGGAAGAAAGGAGGAAAAAGATCTTAAAATGTGATAAAACTGTGGGGGATTATTATAGCGGCATATTGGTCAAAGTCGGAAATATTGGATAATGACCATAGGAGGGGATTAGTGATGATATCATATTTTATAATGCAGGTTTCCTAAGTCATGGGGGTACCCCAAAAACTGGATGGTGTCTGTAATGGAAATCCTATTGCAATAGATAATTTGGAATATATTGGGCTCCAGTTATCGCCGTTATCTATGCTATCAAATTTAATAGTTATGACCAGCAAATACTAATGCTATATGGATATAGTAGGTATTTACTGACAATTAAACTAGTTCCATGATACATATGAAAGATTGAGCAGATCATAGAATGTATAAATATAATTAAATATATCGTATTGGCAACTGAATGATATTATATGTGTATCTATACGTATATCTAGCGAGTTCTGTTTTTATGTGTATATATATATAATATGTATGTAAACACTACCCCTAAAAGAACGCCAAAAGTAATTTTACCATTATGTCCGGGTGGTGTTTTTTTCAAACGATATCAAACGATATATTTGGTAAGTATATATGACTTGTATGATCTTGTATGTAATTGACTTTGGCCAAGGCTATGTGGACGATATGGGGATCTAAGAGGAAGATCATATATGAGATATGTGGTTTTCATTGTGTTTCTACAACTGGTAGAATAAGTGAACATGTAACTGTGTATATCCTATGTGCATATATATATATAATACATATACATATATTTGTGTGTAATCATATAGATATATGATGATATATGTATCGGTATATATACACTATACCTAGCCTATATCACTGGAGAATAACCGGTAGCGTGGAAGTTTAAGGCCCAGGGGACAGCAGACGTGTAGGAGAATTCGGTCAAAAAATCTGGAGGTCAAGCTGCAAGTCATTGGGTAGCAGAATTGGATGATTAATTATCAAAAGGTTAAAAAAAATATGAAACAAATATGAAAAAATATATGTTGTTTAAAATATTCCTCCACGCCCTGAGAAATATATATGCACATAATGGAGGAGTTTGAGCAATAAATGTGTCGGTCCTAAGGGTGAAGGATAGAAAATATGGATGTCCTATGGGGATGTTCCAATCCCAAATCTGGTGGCTAAGAATGAGTCCTTCGCATCTGTCAGACTGCCAAAAAACCATCGATGTTTGTTCAGAATGTCAGCAGCAAAAAAAGTGATCTAGTCCGGACAATTGAGTTTTTGAGGATATTGCTATAAGACTTGTGGACTTTTGACGCTTTTGACGTGTATATTTGGTGGTTCTGCAGGGTTCCTGGGTTCCTGCCTATTTTGGACATCGCCGGTGAGGCCAACAAAGGCTGGGCCACTTCGATGCGAAACCTGAAGCGGGCCTTGATCAACAACGATCTCTCGCAACAGCTGGACGAGAGTTTCTCGGCGGGTCAAGCAGAGAATTTCGGGGAGCCGAAAGGCAAACGTTTACAAAAGACTATGGAAGAATTCACCATGTTTAATGAGTAAATCAACTGTAAATGGCCATGTTCAATAGCTATAGTCGAAGAAATGGGGTGTGTCTCATTGAATGGGACCCCTGCCCCCACGTGTCTACTAAAATGATTGTAAGTCGTCTAATCTTGATGAACCATATTTTCAGGCAAAGCCAAATGCTGCCAAATGCTATTTCAATACACCACAAAAAACGAAAACAAGTTAAGTTGCCTGCATTCCAGATGATTCCATCATTTCATTTGGTTCATAGCTCTCCAAAATATCTCCAAATGATATTCAAACCTCGGAATTTCCTGTGAGTTTCATGGGTTTCCGTGGCCCTTTAGCCCATACTCCTGGTCGCAAAGCTCGCTGCAGGCAAGGCCACCAAAGAGTTGGCCGCTTTGGCAAAAAAAAAGAAGGAACGCCGCCAAAAATTTCGGCTGGTTCTGTCAGATGTTTTTAGGACCCAAAGATGAAGAAAGATCTGCAGGGATTATTCATGGATAGATCTTTAGATGATGGTTGCGTCATAGTTTGGTATTTAGGTCATGTTCATTTTGTAGGTCTGTAGGTTTACAACAGCTCTATTTGTGTTGGAGATTTTACACTTGGTGTAGAGCCAAATCTTTCAGCCAAGGAACTGTTTTTCGAATCCCTCAATGCGACAGACCCAGTCACCTTTTACTTGAAAACGTTGCAAAATGTTTGCTGATATCCATTGATATCCCCCGAAAAGGTTGTATCTTTTGGAGAAACAGACGGAAGCCTCCTGGGGTCTTAGCAAGGAGATTTGAAGGCACCTCGACTGTCAATTTGAGGTTCTCCACTGTTCGCAGGGTTTCTTGGGTGGTCTGGGGTCACAGGAGGAGGCTGAACGGCTGACGGAGGAAGCCTCGCAAGCACAACAGGACTGGATGGAATTCCCCCAAGCGGCTTTGCTGCTAGCGAACTGGGAAAGTTGATTCTGCGGCCAGAGGCCTTTCTGGTTTTCTTACATATGTTTGAATCATTTTGAATCGATGAAGATGAAGGTATATGATATAGACTATAGATGCATCATATAAAGGTAAAAACATGGAGAGTGCACATCTACGTTTGTTGTTGGAAATGATGGAGCCAAATGGTCAAACGGGACAGGACTTGGTTGCCCGTTGCGAGAATCTGTTGGTTTTGCCTCGAAGAATTCCAGCTGATCGATGTGTAAGCCTCCAGTAAGGTGTTTTTTCCTGTAGTTCTAAAGTGCAGAAATCATCCAAGAAAAGAGGCGTGCTGCCTTTTTACTCACTAAATCATGAAACTTTATGCTGCCCCCCTGTGAGCTACCCCCCTGTTGTTAAATTATCATTTGAAACCGTTTGCATCAATAAATCGCCGCATCCTACAAATTGGAAATCACAGGAGGCGGAGATGGAGCAGAGTATGCAAGCGTTGGAGCCACAGGGGGATGGCGGGTATGGGTTGTATGGCCGACATCACAAGCCGGTCGCAAAGGTAAAGTATTTGTTCGAGGATATAAGAGGATCAAAGCATGTAATGCACATATTTTATAGAGTTAATGATGTAAATTAATGTATATATAAACAGTTATAAACATAATATAATTATATGCATGTATATTAATGTATACATGGCGCTGCATCTGGTGACGCCCAGGCCAGCAGATCGTCTTGCAGAGGAGACATAACTCGCACCAATCCTCGGCGACTGGTTTCCACAATGGGACGCTCCCATGTCTCCAGCAATATGGGCCAATACCCTCTGGTAAACTAACATAGCAATGGAAAATCACCATTTATAGTGGATTTTCCCATTAAAAATGGTGATTTTCCATAGTTATGTTAGTTTACCAGAGGGTATGGGTAAAACAAAGAACAATAAACCACCCATGACTGGGAATAGTAAACACATCACCTATAAAAATGCTGAAATTGGGGAAAAATGGCATGTGTTTACCCACATTACAGTAAGTATGTGTTTTGCAAAAGCAAAGATGCGAAAGAAGTTGAGCAATTTTCGGATTGGAATCATTTCCATAATTGGGTATGGGTCAAAATTAGGTACCCCAATAATTGGATGGTGAATACTAAACTAGACTAACATCCATAATTCGGATGCACAACTTCAAAAAATCCTCAGCCAGGACAAGTCAAGCGCCCAAGAAATTCTTCAGTCCGATGATGTGGAGGAAGCTTGGAAAGAGGCCTTGGCTTTAGGGCCAGTGCCACGTTCGGACACATGAGCTGTTAAGGGAAATTACAGTAAGAGATATCAAGAGGGTTCATATCTTGGTTTTTGTGATAAGTTGTTGAATGTTATTGATATCTTGTTGGCCCTGAAAATATCGTCACATCCTTTTAAAAAAAAACGGCAGGTCCTTGCAGGTGTCGCTCCAGCACTTTGGGAGTCCGCTGCCCGGTCCCAGATAGGCTTCGGCTGAAAGTGAGTGTGAATGGGATAATGTTCAAAAAGTGGATGATTCAGTCAGTGGCGAAAGTTTGCTCTTCATCCAAAACGAGTTGTAGATGAAACCTGGATTTTGAGCGGGTCACTTTGAATCTCTCGCATCCCAGGTATGGCTATCCCAAAGCCTTGACCTTCTCATTTGAGGCTCGTCCCTAGCATTCCCCCGGGATCATAGGCTGACATCAGGGTGCTGCCACTTTTAGCCGGGATGAAATCATCAGCAAGCGATGTTTGGATGTGGGTCACCGAACTGGATGGTAGGTAGTCGTTGAATCCCCATGATTTTTTACAACATGTTGCAGAAAAAAGTGGAGCATGGTGAGCATGGCTATGAATAAGCTGACTATCTCAACATATACGATAAGCACCAACGACCAGTTGTGTTTTTTGTGGCCAACTGTTCCAGGAACAGGCATAGATCATCCATTTTGCGCAAATGGATATGCAGGACAACGAATATCCAGAAAGCTGATGGTATGTCAGTACAACCTTCCATGCCAGCAGAGATGCTTTGCAACTTGCAGCTCATTGGTTTGTTTCAAGACGCAAATCTTGGTTCAGTGCTCGGGATTTGGATTTGCTTGGAACTGAGGGACCGCGCAAAAGACGCACAACACCTTGTTTGCTCACTATTGCTGGTGATATGATCGATTTTTGCTTGCTTCTATCATCATGATTCTTGCTTTAGCCTCATGATACATGTGTGTTATACACCAAGTTTTCCTTGCAGGCTCAGAGTAGCAAAAATCAGCAAGATCATCCAGTCATACTGTATGCCAAACTTTATTTGACTTGTTAGCTGAAAGTTTGGCAAAAACGGCTGGAGAATGTTGGGTCATTTAATTTTATGCATTATACTAATTATACTTGTAGCATAATTAGTTATATGCGCTGAATTCTTTTTGTATGATTGCAGTAAACTAACTATATTAACTATGTGTCAATTGTATGTTATACATCAGATATACAGAATAGTGAAGTTCCATTGCATGAATCCCATTAGACACCAATTAAATTAGGGATACCCCTATCTTTCACCCTGACGCAGGTGCCTCAACTTGGCCAATGGCACGCGGTTGGGCTGGCTGAGGTGACAACGATCGGGCGGAGGGGATGAAACGTGCGTCGTATGGGCAGTGCCCAAGATACGAAAATGTCGTTTCACGACTGATTACCCTCTGGTGATTTAACATAGCTATGGAAAATGTTTCTGAAAATGGCCCATAGAAATAGTTGATTTACCTATTAATTCGATGGTGATTTTCCAGTTCGCAAACTGTTAGTTTACCAGGCCGGGTACCACTGTGGATGATTTAAACATTTACCGATTCACCCTTCAAACATATGTGAGATTTTATAAATTTCCACCAGAGGGTATGGAGAGGTGATAAGGGTTACTCTCCGGTAAATCCCCAAATACAAAGTTAAAACTGGTACAGTAAATTATTTATGAGGCTTACAGGGTTTTCTCCACTGAATTTAGATTAGACATTATGAAAATTTATGTGCAGAATGTATGGTTTCTGAATGGAAATGATCCAATCAAAGTGGGTTGTCCGTATCCATGTTAATTTGCTGGAGATAGAGTGCCACTAGACTGACTATACCAATAGAAAGGCACATTGCTTGAATGGGCTTACCCATCAAATGTAGAATCTGATGAGTATGTAGTAAATGAATCTAGATATACAGTCATACTGTACAGAAGAATGTGGTAATCTGAACAGTCTGGTAATGCTACCCATTGGTAATAACTCGGTAATCATTGGCAATGATAATTAGGGGGTGAGGACCATCTGAGAACGTTCTTGGATTTCAGCGATCTGACAATGCGTCAAAGCCGTGGTGCCGCAGTAAACAAAACACCAAAATAGATCAAAATAGCATAAAGTAGAAAGAGCTGTTAAATGGATGTTGATCCTCCGAAAACATACCATAGATTTTGACTCATCCCCGTCTAGTGCATTGAATTGCATGACTTGCTTGACTCAAGTGCCTCATTGGCGAACGATTCGTACCAGCAATAGATAGAGAATGATGGAGATATCACATCAACAGCCATCTCTATGTGAAATCAGGGGCGCTTACATGTTAAATCTACATATATTTAAAGTGTGTTTATCTAGATGTGTTATATTGTATTATTATATCTGTCTATTTATATAAGATATATATATTCCCAAATGAACTAAAATAAATACAAATATGTTCATAATATGTTCATAAATTAGATCAATTAATACCATCCAATGTACCCTCTGGTAATTTAACATAGCTATGGAAAATCACCATTCTTAATGGGAAAATCCACTATAAATGGTCATTTTCAATAGCTATGTTAGTTTACCAGAGGGTATCCACTCCCAAAAAGAACCTCCGATTGGACCGTTTTCCAGGCACCCGATGTGCCTTTCGAAGAGACCAGATCCAAGGCGGCCAGATCGGTCCTTCAGATCGGTCCTGCGGTAGCTGGGGAAGCAACAACCATTAATTGATCCATTAGACAATTAATAGAGGATTTGAAAATATGGGGATGGGTCAAAACCCTGGTACCTAGTGAACCCCAAAATAGCTGGGATTTATGGATGTTCATCCCACTAAAAATGGTATGTATAGGTATTGATCCATAGCCATATCATAATATGGATATCATAATATCCTAATAGTGTATATTAATGATATTATGGAATTTAAACAATTAATGGGTATGAATGGATATTATGGGATTTTTATGGGATATTAAGAGATATTATGAATCAGGTATCTATGAAATCCACAATGACAATGAATAACCATAGTTCAACCATCAAGAATGATCAATATTGATGGTTTTCCCATTTTTTGATGGTCGATCCCATATTTCAAGATATTAATAGATATTATCTGGGTAAATTATAACGACCTCACTGCGACCTCACTATAATCATAATCATAGTTAGTAAGGGGAATCATCCCAAAATGGCCTTAATTCAGGTTAGTGAAATATTATAGTTTACCCAGATATATGTATAGTGGTCCGACCTCTTGGAACTAATTATCAAATTATCAATACTCTCACCTGGTGCTATTTGCATGTGGTTTTTGTGACAATGTTTTTTCTCAACATATTTGCATCATCAGCTGCTCATCACGTAAAAAGCTGCTGTCATTTTGCCTGAAACAGGAACTTGCTCCTACCCCGTGAGACAGAAACCTACTAATCAAATGATACAGCATGATTGCCACTGGAAGCAGCATTTTTTTTTCTGGAGCATGTACAAGGTGGTAGACTCGTACAATAACAACATGTTGCGATACTTGGACGTTCAAGCTGAATAGGCGGAGTTTGCGCTCGGTACAATATTGTTTTCCAAAGTTCGAAGGGGTTGGAAAAGCCTACATATTATATATATATATATACACACACATGTGGTGGTTCGTGACATGAAGGTACCCCCATGTCATCCAAAATTAAACTGTTTTAGTATTCAACCCCATGGTTTGGGGTTACTGTTTCAGTAATATCTATTTGGATGGATGGATGAATGGATAAGTAGGTAGGTAGGTAGGTAGGTAGGTAGATAAATATATGTATACATCTATGGTTGTATAGATCACACATTGCATTCACGGAATCCAACGGTGTCAACCTACAGTACCTTTAATCCAACGTTTGCGGCAGCTGGATTTGACAACCTTCTCCCCATGTTAGTTGACCCACTGAAAAGTGCCATTTCCACTGGTAGCACACCCCTGTTCGTGGTCAAAGCCTCATTGTTGCTCCAAAAAAAGCCAATTGTTTGCCTATGAAGTGCTCATTTTGCGCTTTTGAAGCTCCCACTTCTCTTGAATGCCTCGAAATCGCAAGGAATTGAGCCAGTTCGATCTCAACTTCTTCAGCGAGCTGCCGCTGCCGGTGCAACCAGTCTTGAGAGTCTAAGCCTCGAAAACGCTACATCATGACATCAACTGTTTTTGTTGATGATGATGATGATGATGATGATGCTGGTGGTGGTGGTGGTGGTGGTGAGGAGGAGGAGGAGGATGTGGATGTGGATGAGGAAGAGGAAGAGGATGAGGATGGTGATAGTGATGATGATGAGGATGACGATGACGATGACGATGACGATGATGTTCTCACTTCATTATTTGTTTACTTTCGTATTTTTAGGTTGATAATGCAAGGCTTTAATCTCCCGATTGTTTGTTGATTACATGTCCTGATGTTGCTCGTCGTGCCAAAGAAGTCCCCATCTTTGTTGCTTGGATCCTGTGACGCCACTGTTTAGTGATTAATTTGCCTTTGTGTAGATAGATCCTACTTTTTCTTGGACTAATCTAATTGTTTCTTGCTTAATTCCGCATGTTGATCATGTTTGTGCGGTACATGATCATTGTTCCTTTGATCTTAATTGATATATACCCAACATAATAATGACATGCGTGTCACAGGTATTTCAACGATTATGTATGTGTATGTATATATATGTATATATGTATATGTATATGTATGTATATATATATATATATGTATATGTATATGTATATATATATATATGTATATATGTATATATGTATATGTATATATATATATATATATATGTGTATATGTATATGTATGTATATATATATGTATGTATGTATGTGTATATATATACATCCAACATTCATGTCAACCGTGTATCAATAACTTACAATAAATGGGATACCTATACTCATCATACTCTCCAAATTAAATACAAATAAAAAATCATGGTATACACCCATACTATCCCAATGGTATCCCTATGAAACGATGTTCGTTGCGATCTGAGGCCTCAGCAATGGCCCTGGGCATCTTTGATGGCCATGAAGCCAAGATGCTGGCCGTTGAGGCCGGTGACGTGGTCGCTGAGGTGCTGAAAATGTGCTGAGCTACTTGTCAACATGTAATAATTATTGATAATGTAAATATATTATATATGTATATGTATATGTATGTATATGTAGATCTATAGATATGTATATATGTATATGTATATATGTATATGTATACATGTATATGTGTATGTATGTGTATATATATACATGTATATGTGTATGTGTGGGAAATGTGACCATCTAAAAATGTTCAATCTACGACTTTTGTTGGATATAGTGTTTGAGGTTTGAAAGCATCCCAATGTTCATCCATTTAGGGTTATTGGAGCTACCTAAATGGCTAAACAGCCAAAAAAAGGAATAACAAGTGAGGATGGTTCTCAGGAAATATGGTGGAAACTTTGTACCGGTCAAATGGCCCTTCACTAGTGACCCCAGGGGCCGGTGATACGAAGCCCCACTCAAAATTGGTAAAGTTGGCTGTATGGTTGTCAGCCGAGCGGTTGATGCGCATCTTCCCAACTTTTTCACAGTCCAACTTGGTGCATAGAAAGGTGCAAACCGCAAAAAGTAAAATTTTGCCTCTGCACACTGCTGAGAATGACTAACAAGCTTCAAAGTCCTTAAATAAAGTCCGTGAGTCCCACAAGAACTGGTGGCGGATGCTTGTAAGAACTGTGTAGGCTTCAGGCACCCCTGGACTACCTTTCATGAACACCCCTTTTCGTTTGGGGTCCCCATTCAGCTTTTAAATGCTTTAAAGGGTTTCAAAAAAGCACTGAAAAGCCCCATTGGGAGATGTTTCAACTGCATGAAGAAGAACTGAAGAGCCCCGAAATCAAATAAAATGATGTCAATATATGTAGAAATGATGTCCTCTGGTTTCATCATCGCCACATTCCGCCTTGACATCATTCAGGTTGCGGCAGGAGCCATGGGAAGCTCCGGGATGTCCTGGTCGCAGGCGAGTGGTTTCAGTGATAGAGAGGTTTACCTAGCTATAAAATGGTGATTTTCCATGGCTATGTTAAATATCCAGATGGTATCTCTTATAGTGATATAATGACTATTATCAGTTGATACAATGGTAGAATCATATATATATATATTATCAGTTGATATAATGGTATAATGATTGATTTCAGTGATAATCATTATACCACTGATAATATCAATCATTATACCATTATACTAGTCAACCATGAATAGTTGTCGTATGTTGTGATATGTCCATGATATTTCCCATTAGTTAACCATGAATATCCATGAAGAGTTGTCGTTTGAAACCATGAGAATTGTTTTTTTCTGTGAAAGGGTATGTTTTTTCAGCCGCTCAACCAACCAATAATTATCATCATCATTGTCATTGTCATTGTCATTCGCAGTTAGAAATAGGTCCATGAAATTTCGAAGAATTTTTGTGGAATCATAGGCAGAATTCAACCATCATTTACAGGTGTTTGTTGAACCGTAGAGTTTGGGGATATGATTGATATATAATCTGGTTGGTGGTTTGGCACATTTTTTATTTTTCCATATATTGGGAATAATAATCCCAACTAACTAATATTTGTCAGAGGGGTTGAAACCACCAACCAGTAATTGTTGGGTGATGACTATTGCCGCATTGCTGTAATGGGGCTGTAATGGAGATATGATGGGAATTTTTCAGAGGGGTTGAAACCACCAACCAGTAATTGTTGGGTGATGACTATTGCCGCATTGCTGTAATGGGGCTGTAATGGAGATATGATGGGAATATAAGAGGATATGTAAGCAACGATATGATATGTTTTTCTTGGTTAAGCATTTTTCTGCGGTTATTACTAGCCTTCACATCATGGGGAGAATCATCATCCATTAAAGGGAAGTCCCGTAGCTATGATTTTGCCGACGTCGCTGACTTGGTTAAACCTGCTGGGGCTCCACTCAGATACTTGATTCACAACAGAACAATTTTGCCCTGGGGAATGTGGGTTTTTTTCGAAATCGTTTCTTTCACCCTTCAAGAAAAAGCGTCCAGATGGCTGCATAGCCCCTAAAATATGGCCATGTTCACCGGGAAGAATGATAATTTGCCAACGAATTTAGGGAATTCATCCCTAAATTTGCTGACAAACAGATGTGCCAAAGCACCATGTCAGATTGAACTGCGGACCGCGTGATCAAATGATCCATCAATGAGAAGGGTGGCCATGTCCAGGGGATTCCATATGGTCACCATTGGCCAAATTTGAAACAATTGGTTGAAAACCTCCAGACCAATACTACCCTCTGGTGAACTAACATAGCAATGGAAAATCACCATTTTTCATGGGAAAATCCACTATAAATGGCCATTTTCAATTGCTATGTTAGTTCACCAGAGGGTATCAAATGGATTCAAATGGAAAAATTTGGAGATGCTTTGGGGGTACCCCATTTCAGGAAACCTTTGCATGATGATGTGCTGGTCGAATTATTTACATGGCGGGCCGTTGGGAAATCCTTGCACTATTTATGGAGCTGTTTAATTGCAAACAGCAGGAACTGATGTGGCTATGGTGCAACATCTTCGTCTAGTCTATTACATAGATGTCCTTTTCCCATTGATGATAGATGGCATACCAAACCGGCCCCTCTATTTTGACCAAAAGGACATCAAATTGGTCTATTATTTCTGGGCAAATTATAACGACCTCACTGCGACCTCACTGGAAATCATGGTTAGTAAGGGAAATCATCCCAAAATGGCCTTAATTCAGGTCAGTGAATTTTTATAATTTACCCAGATTATTTGTGCTGCTGGAACTGGTCACAAAAATCCCATGAAAACTGGGGACTTCTCAGCCATGGCTCAGGTGGAGGCTGATGGCACCTTCTGCATCTACGTCACGGCCTTCCGCGCCTTTGAGTTGTGGCTCACGCTGTCGGTGCCACGGCGAAAACGGATGAACATGGTGAGAAACCTATGGAAATGGTGATGTTTTTTATGGTGAAAAACCATGGATGTGTCGGAAATTTTGGGGAAAACCCGAAAATTGGTTGCTCTTGATCATTTTTAATCATTTTCCTTATTAAAATGGCCATGAAGGGGAAAGCTACATACGGAAACATGTGGAAAATGATGAAGATGAAGTCATTTTTCAGGGTAAGTGAGGCGGAGATGGAACATTTGTGGTGGGTGAAATACGATGTTGCGGGCAACGCAATCGTAGATAAGCTTCAGGATATGACTTTCTTGAACCGGTTTAGGATGACTCGACAACGGTTGACGCCAGTAGTTCTCCAACAATAACAGGTAGATTAGATAAGCACTGATGTCGCCTATAGCATCACAGTTCAAAAAGGCTGCAATGAGAAATGCAAGTGAATCATGAGTCAACTTTGTGAAAAGAGTTCCTGAAATTCAGCCTGTGACGTACAGGTGGTTTTATATAAGACAATGATCCGGGGGGTGACTCTGTGGTCAGTAGATATTAAGCGAAGTACAGACGCGCATACATGGGTTCCAAAACTAACTCAGCAAGTGACTACACTTTAATTTTTTTTGTCGTTGGGTTCCCGCGCGAAACTGCCGCCTTTTCTATACCCCAAATTGGCGCGCGAACCCAACCAAAAAAAGTTTAAACTTTTTTTTGGCAGGGACACCCGCTGAGTAAGAAAAAGACAGAGCCATTCCCGATGGTAGCTGTAGCTAGAATTATAATCCTTTGCAGGATGTTTAAGATTGGCAGGGGTGTTTGATCGCATTGAGGGATTGGTCATGAGTCATGATGTTTCAAGCAGATGGGTGTCAGGATACTTCCCGTCCTCCGCTTCGATTTGGTCCACTTCTCAGCTGTCAAAGGCGGTTCCAGTATTCTCAGTTTGGTGTACCAAGCCTTTCTTTGCTGTACACAGTGGATGGACAAACATAGTTGACTCAGTGGCTTCATGCTTGGAAAAGATGATGGAAACTATATAACTAGCCTTAGACCAGTTGGGGGGTTCAAACGTTCCAAGTTTTATTTTTGGAACCATACTTGGGATGATGGGTTGAAATGGTCCAGCACATGTTTGTGATGGGTTAAAACATGTTAAAACCACCAACTTGACGTGGGATGGGTTAAAACCACCAACTTACCCTCTGGTAAACTAACATAACTATGGAAAATCACCATTTTTTATGGGAAAATCCACTATAAATGGCCATTTTCAATAGCTATGTAACAAATTACCAGAGGGTACATCGACTTACCGACTTACCACATATTCTTCAGTTGAATCCCTCAATGGTTAGATCTTCCAAGGTCCTTTCATGGCTCGAAGCTGCGATGAGGCAGGGTTTTAACATCTTTAAACCATCAAAACACGGGGGATCTCTGATTTTTATGATTGACAAAAAAATGATGGTTTTTCTGATTAGTGACTGGGGATTATTTCAATTATTTCATCAACCATCATCAATATTCATCAATTATTTCATCAACCATCATCATCAACCATTGATAAATTGATGAGCCATTGGATTAAAAGCCATTATTAAATGATTAAAAGCCATTAAAAGCCAATATTCAGCCATTATTTCATTAGTCACTGGGGATTAAATGATTAAAAGCCATCATATCAAACGTTGCTGAGATCCCATGATATCCCACCAACTGATCATGCCATTCGCCATGATTTTCGCGTCCCATGTGTTTATCGCCATCAATTGCCTTAGAAAATCCTGCTGTGTTTATGGTTAAGCCCACATGTCTGGTGGTGAAATGTTAATTTTGGATGGTATTTGGGGTTTCGCAAAAAAGAACTGATCCAAAAAATGAATCCAACATGGTTTTTATTCACCATCAACTGATGTTATTCCCATTGTCTAGATCCAAGTCCAAAACCGTTGCCTTCGCAGGTGACGCACCTCGGTACCTTGCGCCCCAGTTATGCCACCAAGCCGGGTGAGTGGCGCAACCCTGCCGGGGGCCCAAAGGGTAGGAAATGTGCTGCAAAATGTGGTTTCCTCAGTGAGCTTTAAAGATGGGTCTGGATCAAGATTTCATGATTTCTTCCATGAAATTTGGGGATGAACATCCACAAATCTCAGCTAATTTGGTGTGAACAGAAGGGGTACAAGGTTTTGATCCATACTCAGATCTAAAAATCAGTGCCCTGGTGAGGTGTTGCCAGCGGGAGCCTCCATTATGTCTCTCCGGCATGTTGATGGCTTTGTCCAGGGCCATAGGCTACAGCAAAATTCCTTTAGTTCTTTTGAATACACCGAATTATGGATACAATTTAGTAAAGTTTAGGATACACCCAATTATTATGAACTGAGATTGCAAGTTTAGGATACACCCAATTTCGAAACAAACCGCGGTAAAACTTGACGAATCTGGAGATGTCTCTATTATTCTCTGTGTGAACAGACAGAGAGAGTAGATGTAAATGCATTGGATGAGATGTCATGAGTTATCAGCTGTTTTTGCGACCCAGGTGCAGTTTTCCCACAATTCTCATCTCTCAAAACACTGACCCGCATTGATCAAAGGTGTGCTGGTACATGCGTCCATTGGCATAGCTATTACCCATTCGACCTCTGTTTTGGAGGTTTGACCCAAACAATGGTAGATTCACCTTCAAAACAGGCGATCTCTTGGGTTCCAGATAGATATACCGTTCCATGGATGAAATGCTACAGTCGTGGGAGGCTTCCTCGTGTGGAAGTTGGGGGCACAGCCCATGAACGCTGCAGCTGTGACGTTTGGAGCCTTAAGATTTAGCTGTTGCTGAACTAGCCAAGTAGCATGGATGGAGGGGGACTATCGAAGAGTACAGGCAGTAGGGGACCAAAACGATGCAAGAAGAGATTCCAAGGTATCATCAGGTATTCTTTTGGAACCAATTGAACCATTCAACCCATTGGCTTCGGCTTCGGGCAGTCCCCCAAAAGAAATTGTGGCCACTGGGCACCTATCAATCTGCTGAGGATCACCCCGAAATCTGGGTATCGAGGATTCGCCACATCTGCTGGTGATTTTCTCAGATGGCTTTATCCAAAGATAGGCCAGCCAAACGGTTGACATGATTTCTCATCATTTCACCCATCAAACTCGCATTATTTGGATTTATTTGGGGCGTATACTTCCATTTCCAGCCCATTGTCCCAATCAAAAAATTGCTGTAAATTTAGATGGTCTTCCCATACTGTCCATATGTTGCCCAGGTTTTCCCATACCTTCCCATCTGTTGCCCTTATGTTCCCATTACTTTGCCATATTTGGCCCAGTGTTTTCCATCCCAGATTCCCAAAAAAAGCCCAGGCACAAGCCTTTTTGGAGGCGCGACATCCACATAGACAATTCGAATGGATCATTAAGATGGAACATGATCTGGGAATATCTCATGTTGGATAGTATGGCATAGAAAACTATTATATATTGTATACATCTGGGTAAATTATAACGACCTCACTGCGACCTCACTATAATCATAGTTAGTAAGGGGAATCATCCCCAAATGGCCTTAATTCAGGTTGGTGAAATATTATAATTGACCCAGATACATTGTATATCACTATAATATGGACTACTATGGACCAGTATGGTATAATATCATGGAGATGTACGTACATTAAATAGTTGGTAATATATACATTAATATGACCTTGTATGGCATAATAGTGGATATTATATCTCCAGTTTATCCCACTATTATCATGGCATATTATGGGAATGTATACAGGATATAGTGGACAATGGGGGTTAATGATTAATAATGCGGAGATAATTGATATAGTGGGAGATAATATTGCGATTGTTTTCGTTTGTCAATTGGAAAATAGAGCTACTGTACCCAAAAAAAACATATAACTTGGGGATTCAAAATAACACAGGCCTTATGGTAGGTAGCTCCAATCAATCAGCCACTGCTTTGATCTGGGTAAAATTTATCACGACCTCACATCGCGACCGAAGCTTGGAATCATGGTTAGTAGAAGGGAAATCATCCCCTTTTATGGCCGCAAGATTCAGGTGAACGTGAAATATGATAATAGATCATAATTTGCCCAGATGATATGTATAATAATGATAATAAGAAACGTAATCATAACAACGATATGATACATTAAGTTTTCAACTGCCGGGAAGATTGATATAGGTTGTTATCATCTTATGTCAAAGAATCATCAAAATCCAATTATGCATGCCAATATAAAAGCATGATAAGTTTATCAAGCAACTCGTGACAAGTAAGTGTAAACATTTCGCAGGTAATACCCTGAAACCAGTCAGAGATATAAATGCGCCAAAACTGCTGCCAAACAAATTGTATGCACACTAGCCATTGAATGAAAAAGTTTGCACACACTCTAAACTTGTTCAGAACCATAGCAAGAGCTACACTATTACACGCAAAGATAGGAAGATTTTAGGAAATGCTGACAACGAAGAAATAATGTGGGTTCGTCCAAAATATGGTATAGTACCTCCTTCCGTTTTTAGACACACCCATGTCGGGTTGAAGATAGACCACTCATGTTCACATAAGAAAAACTATTAAAGTTGTGATGAATCAATGAAAATATATGAAGATATCACATATCCTGATGAATCCCCAATGTGAATCCAGTATCCCCAAAATCACTTACAGTATCCCAATTTTCACTCAGATGAATCGATGAAAAAAACCAGCCATAAAAACCTTAGACCTTCAGGGCACGGAGACAAGCACGGAGGAGCTGAGCAAGGATCGACAGCGATGGTGACGACTGGGGATCCCGGGGATCCCCCATAAGTGATAAAAAAAAGTGGGGAGTTTGCCATCCAAGATGGGAATATCCAGGGAATATCCAACTTCAATAGATTCCATAACTAGGGATATCGTGGGGAGAACATACTTGACCCAGTTCATTGGGAATATCTTTAGTACTTTAGTAAATACCTGAAACGGTCATAGAAACTCAAGCTTAAAATCCAAACGGTGTGGGGTTGAACATGGACCAGATTCGCCATCAAAAACAGCCAAGAATCGGATACAATAAGGCATACACCTTCAACTTTGTGGGGGGTGATACCATCCATTTATAGTGAAATTGGGATGGTTTAGTATTGGGTGTACCACGTTAATGTGAAATAATCTGGATTTAACTGGTATTTGAATTCGACATAAATGTCGCAGCCAAAACAGTGACAGGTATTGCAACCTTTGAGAAAAGTGTAATTTCAATGTACCGATGCTAGTGCATCCATTTCACAGGAGATCAAACATGGTTGATGTCCAGTTTGTAGCATCATAGCATTGAATTTGTAGGAGCACACAGGAGATGAACCAGACTGAAGATCACGGAGTAGTGGCCAAACCATGAGACTCCATCGAACGCGGTGTACTGGTCGGTCAGCAGGGGGTAAAGGCTCAGTTTGTAGTTGGATATAGCTGTGGAAATCCATGGGTTTCCCCGATGACCTAGAAATTGTGGATGTTCCATATCCATATCCATGGAAACTCGGTTTACAGAAGGATACGTTCCAGTAAACATTCACTTTTTTGAAGGATCTAAGTTTATCTTCAGCCACTGGTTTTCCCAAAGGCACCACGCCGACAGAGGAGTTGTCCAAGGAACTTTCACGACAAGAGGCGAGCATCGAGACGTAGGCCTCGGGCCTCACTCAGCACCTTGGATGATATGTGCCATGGTCAAAACGTTGGATTTTACCATGAAAAATGGTGATTTTTGATGGTATATTCATGAGGAAGAATATGGGAAATAGAAGCAAACATCATCAAAGGGTTGGTTTTTTTCTACCCAGTTTCTTTTTTTGATGGTCATCAATCTGTATTCATAGGAAGTTATATACAGATGATGTTGGGCCCAGTGTGGGATGACAACACATATGTAACTTGACCATGGCAGATATGGGGATGGGGGGCCAGCCGTTGGGAAGAATTCTGGGATGTAAATGGGCACTTCAGGGGGTAACCTCCCCATTTTTTTTACCAACCATGATTTATGACATGAATCCACAGGGTGCTGTTATCTGGTCGTCTACCATTCTTTTTGTCATAGATCCATAGACATATTGAGACGTGTTAATAGCTGTTTGGACCCCCCTGTGGGCGAAGTTCATACCAGCTCACATTTCATGTCCACCAGATTGTACCCAATTCGCAAACTTGAATGGCATTTCGCCAGGGGCATTGTGTTTGCTTTGGACATTTGTTTGTTTCACATGGCCAGAAAGAATCAGGATGGTTCATCAAACTTACCTCAACGAATTTCGGGGAAGCGGCGGGAACCCATTTCGACATTTTGCTGAAGAATCCTTCCAATGATCACATCGTCTTGCAAGGTCGTAACTCGGGACTACACACTCCAATGTTTTGGGTGTTCCAGCTCTGCCTAATAAGGGCAGAGCCTTTCCGTTGGGCTGAAGGCTCAGTCAGAAAAGTTCAAGCAGGCCAAAATGTGGGATGTCTGATGATTTTTGTTGATTTATACTCATAATTTTCATTAATTTGCGTAATTAGGGACAACACTTTAAGAGATATATTAATAGGAATAGATTGGAATATATAAACGCGTTGTTTGTTTTTTTGAAATTTTGTTGCATTGATATTATTGAAATCGCTCCGAGAAGGGACTTGTTGCATGCTCCTTTTGTTGTCCCCATCTACGGCTGAATTGTACGAATTCATACTAATTCGATATGGGCTTGGTTTGCTATAAATTTGTCCTAATAATTCTCACTAATATTTACTAGTTATGGCCAGGGATTTCTGAAAAGGGTGAAATCCACCGAGTTTTGGAGGCGTGAAATTCGCTGGAAATTGATGTGTGCTTACCCTCTGGTAAACTAACAGTTTGCTATTGAAAATTGCCATTTATAGTGGATTTTCCCATTAAAAATTGTGATTTTCCCATCAGCTATGTTAAATTACCAGAGGGTAAACATCCCCGGAAATGGAACGTGGCGGTGAGTGGATTTTGCAATTTCATTCTTTGTGCAAACCATGGTATTTACGGTGTTTTCTGATGTATGAATCTGTATGAATCATCCAAAATGTGCGTAATTACAGTACATTTCAGGATTTCTGTGTTTTTCCCTCAGCGAAACGACTAGTTCATCTCTTGGCGCCCTTCAAAAAGAATGATCGGTTTTAGAGAAATTCGAGTTTTCCCACACGTTTTGACAAATCAAACGTGCGCTGTCGCACCTTTTCTCTTTTCTCCCATTTGTCATGCTTCAGACAGTTCGTGTCCGCACGCCTTCAGCAAATTTGAGTTCTCTGCGTGAGTAAATCTCCATTGAAACGATCGAATGCGAGTAGATATCTGTGGGGATTTGGAACTCAAACTGCTAGGGATGGACTCCTTCATTTGAGTCCATATTGAGTCAATGGTGCCTGTGTGCACAGACAACGTCTTGTATCAAAAAAAGAACTGATTTTTCAATGTCCCCTTTGCTGTGGTTGACAGAGAAGTGATGCATTGCGCACGACTTTGCCATGCGTGGGTAGCATGGCGCGCCATCTCTGAACTAGAAAGATCCACATAAAGGTTTACAGTTGGAGGATGTTTTTCAGTGCAAGAGAAGATCTGATAGCGTGTAGGTGGACGATATCTGATGACGTGTGTGTGTGTGTGTGGGATTGCAAGAGAACGTACAGCAGCGTGGCGTAGCATGACATGTGCCTGTGGAAGTGCAAAATAAAGAACGTACAGTAGCGTAGCATGACGTGTGTGTGGAAGTGTAAGAGAATGTACAGCGGCGTAGCTGTGAGAATGCACAGTAGCGTAGCATGACGTGTGTGTGGAAGTGCAAGAGAACGTACAGGAGCGTAGTCTGGCTTGTGTGTGTGTGGAAGTGCACATGAATGTTATCAGCCCACCCCACCCCACCCCCCAAGAGAACATGTCAGCAACGCAGCAACCACCTCGTGAGCGTGTGAACATGAAGGTTAATAGCCCACCCCACCCCAAACCGCTGGGAAGAGACCAGGACGAAAACGACAATATGCAAAATGGGCACGACCACACGTTCGGTTATTGACCCGCTGGCCGCTGGCCTTAAA
>Ga0126342_10003946_pt1 | contig 24935 bp, 14 predicted proteins | sample Cyp1metagenome_FD_92528 | JGI IMG/M metagenome (GOLD analysis project Ga0126342, IMG submission 92528) | Coral microbial communities from Lord Howe Island, Old Settlement Bay, Australia - Cyphastrea 1 metagenome | ecosystem: Host-associated > Invertebrates > Cnidaria > Coral ...
CACCCTGATTCTCTGCTTGATCTTTGTCAGCACCAACCTCCACCAAATGACGGACAGCATCAAGATGGCCGTTGCAGGCTGACACGTACAATGGTGTTGCACCCTGATTCTCTGCTTGATCTTTGTCAGCACCAACTTCCACCAAATGACGGACAGCATCAAAGTGTCCATGCATAGCTGCCAAATGCAAAGGCGTCATCCTTTGATTTCCTGGTGGGTCTTTTTCAGCACCTGCCTCAAGCAACAGCCGGATGCTTTCAACATGTCCGCTCCTGGCAGCATAGTGCAATGGCGCGTTGGCACGTTCATCTGTGACATTGGGATTGGAAGGGCCATTGAGGAACTTTTCCAGGGCGATCAAATCATTGTCCATAGATGCAGAGATGACTTGTTGGTTTCGTTGGGCATCAGCTGGATAAAAATCCAATACCACCATTTGAAGCTTCACTGGAGCGGAGGTAAACACCTGATCATCCGGGATCTCAGAACCATCTTCGGAGAAGAGTCGTTGTTTGAATCTGGTGACACCAGTCTGAAATGCCAAGGCTTGTTTCACAGCCTTTGCAGTCTTTCCTTCGAATTCATCCGGGGCAAGGGCTGCAAGAGTCGCACCTGACAGAAAACACACCTCCATTTTATCCTCCATCGCGGCAGTGGCGGAAATGGAAACAACCTGCCGTTTGACATGCTCAAAATGTGCAAGATATTTAAAGATAATTTTAAAACAAACCGACGAAGCAATATACAGACTACTCAAATAATGCAAAGATTCTGTTTGCAGAGTTTATTGCCGTTGAAGTGCGCACCGTCGACAAGAAACAACCTCAAAATAGTTGATCCTATTTGAATGGACAGGATATAACCTAACATTTTTCTAGGTTATGCGTAGGTTATGCATATCCTATTTGCATCCTGACTATTAGATAGAAAATAGGATATAATATATTTTGCTCTCAATAGCCTAACCTGATCTATAGGGTAAATGGAGCTCAAGGAGCCAAACAGAACGATGACGGATCAAGATAATCAAGGGTGAAATCTACGGAGATGTGAACGGTTTTAGACCTCTACAACTTATAGTGAGATTTTTGTTGGAATAGGGTATGGAATGGTATGGAAGACACACTCTGCAGCTTCCGTCTTTGATCTCGATTTTGACCCGGCTTCCCATGTCATCTACATTGCCATATCATATTATATCATAGTCATCATAGTATATTATATCATATCATATCATAATATATAATAGTATATTATATTACAATAGTTTTATGTAAATACACATATTCACAAGAACAACTTAACGAAGAATCCAGGTATACAAAGGAATAGGTCACCTTCATCAACCTGGCAACGCCACATGTTTCTGCTGTTGAGCATACTTCTGATGTGGACATTGCAAACTTCCTGTGTGAAAAATCCCATGAACAGAAATCAAATTGAATTTTGTTCCAAATAATTACTACTTAAGTAGAGACCCCATATTGGTTCATATTGATCACCACTGAATGCCGACATACTCTGGATTTAGCTGTCGGCTCCATTACAATAGTGCGGGCAAATGACAAAGAAGGTTGTTTGGGGATGAGTCCCCCCAAAAACCTCCAGTAACATTTATCAACCATCATTTACGGTGACGTTGAAACATGTTGAAACCATCATTAACATCTATCGAATGTAACATCTAGTAACCATCATGATTGAGCTCTTTAGAATTCAACCATGCCCCGAATGGGCCCCGAATGCCCCTGAGGCATCCTACGCTGTTGCACCCCCCGCAACACTTCCCGCTGCTCGCGAATGGCAGCCTGGCGTGGAGGACAGGGGATATCCACGACTGGATATTAGGGGACCTCATTGGCATGTGATTCAAATATAGATGACTTATGGTAATCCCCAAGATTAATCCATGGTAATCCATGATAATCCCCAAGATAAAAACGTGTTTCCAGGATGGTAATTCGATGTTCGATGATATCAACCTCAGATTGGTGTCCAACTTCTCGGCATCGCAGGGTCAACCCCATGGATTGTTCGAAGCTGTCAGAACGTGGATGAAAACGTGGATGAAGGTGGTATTTAAACCAAAATTTATGTAAACCAGCTGAAAATACACTTACTTACAATGTTCTGACATGTTGGAATTGTTATGAATTTTACACCACAATGCACGATAAAAGTTTTATCTTGAGAATCGAAGATGGCAAACTGGGAAATAGCCTTTCTAACACTCAAACTTGGGGATACCAAATCTGAATCCTCAACAATGCCTTCCGAAATCCCTAGAACTTCTGTGGAACTATCGGGAGTCCACATTGGGTGTGTCTGAAAATAAGATATGAACCCCCCCAACATGGCAATGTTCATTTGAACATGATGAAACTCGGCGGTTTTTGATTATTTTCCCCAAAAAAAATCTGGTACCAAACCCTTGTCCAAGCTCATCTCTTCAAAACCGTTTATTTTCAAGTGTTTCCCAAAGAAAAATACCGCTTTCCCATCCCATTAGACTGGTGGTTGGTTCGTAAAATATGCCTATTAAGGGTTGCAACAATCCCCATTAAACCAGTAGTGTTTTATCCATGTTTATCCCCTATAACCAATCAACAATGGTACAAGAAGAGGCCCCCTACGATAGCAGAGTTGGTTTATGACTATAATAACCATGGTTTTATGGATATATATGTATTTATATATATATATACAATATTATACAATATACATGTGATATTCATTTGTTTATTTATTTAATTATCATTAATTATCTACAGTGTACATTTATGGTATATCGAACTAGTCAATGGGTTTATAAACCAACAAACGTTAACTGCGGGGGCCTAACCTTGTAACAGTTGCGAAATGACTAACAATCCATTGAACAATATTAATATTTTACAACAAACTGCCAGAAACTATCTCAGCCATATTACATCATATTACGATATCTATCTCAGCCATAACATGCCATAACTATAAATAGTTAATATCCTAACTCAATATGGGTATGGGTCAATACCTATAGATACATTTTTAGTGGGATGAACATCCATAAATCCCAGCTATTTTGGGGTTCACCAGGGGTACCAGGGTTTTGACCCATCCCCATATCATATATCACCGAGGGCACCTCCACAGGCTCGATTCCGCGATTCCGCCCGCGATTCCGCCTGCTGCGCGCGTTCAGCTTCACCTCGCAAGCCCCGTTCCAGCTGGGAACGTTGCAACAACTCCTGGGATTGATCGTGGTTTAAGGTGTATGTAGGATCTATTTAAGGTTTGTTTAGCTTGTAGTTAGTTAGGTTGGTTCAGGATTTATCTAGATTTGGTTTAAGATCTATTTGGGTAGGTTTAGGATCTATTTAGTGCTGGCTTCAGGTTTGTTTAGGGTAAGTTTCAGATTTTGGGTTTGTTTAGCGGTTACTTAGGGTTGCTTTTGTCTTTTTGGGTGGGGGTGGGGGTGTTGGTTTGGAATGCATTTCAGGTTGGTTTAGGGTTTATTCGGGGTAAGTTTCAAATGTTAGGTTTGTTTCGGTTCACTTAGAGTTGCTTTAGTTTTTTTGGGGGGTTGGTTTGATGTTGTTTAGGGTTGGTTTATAGGGTGCATTTACATGGTGTTCTTGGGGTGTGTTAGGTTGGAGAAGCAAAAAGCAGGAAAAAACAGAGAAGCAGAACGGTGGAGAAGGAGAGAAGCAAAGAAGCAGGGAAACAGAAGTCAAGAAAACACCCAACATGGAAAAAAATGATTCCCAAAAAAAACAACCCGCCCATCTAAATGTCACATCTTCTATAGACGGAGCTGCATGAAAGGGCTACAGGGCCTTCATCAATTCATACTTCTCAATGGGCATCAGCTACTAAAACTTCTCAGTGTCCTCTGCTGCTGATCTAATTGTGGATCCCAGTATGTCCATTCATTTTGAAGTACACATTTTCTCCTCAACTGATTTAACGATGAGTAAGCAGTTTCGTATATGAAGATGAGTTGAACATTCTCAGGTCTCAACCTCTGGGCCGTGTTCGTCTCACCCCAGTCATGTCCGTCCATTCAACCCTGGTTGGTAAAGAACAGGACTCCTAGTTCATAGATTACATGGCTATGGAAAATGACCCATCATGGATGATTTACCTGTTTGATGATTATGATAATCCCCAGTTCATAGATTTTGAGTAGTGTAAGCTCCAAAATCCCCGATGTGCTTAACCGCCAAGCACATTTGCAAGCCACCATCTCTACCAATGGCGATTGATGCGCAAGATTTCTCATCATTGTACAGAGCAGCGTACTGGTACCCAATGGAGAGTGAAAAACAGCTGAACTACTTGATATGGATATAATATATATATATATATATTAATCATGTAACTACACAATTAAACCTATGTATGCACAGTTATGTGTATATATATACAATTATACATATATTCTAGAGATAATATGCGCTAACCAAATCAAGACCTTCGATACGCTGTCCTGTTGCTGCCTTTGCAAGCGTACCAACCTCAAAGCACGGCACAGCGGACCAAAGAATGTCAGGAAGCCAGAGGCGTGACAGCGATACCTACGGCAGCCCCTAGCAAGACAAGACGTTATATAATCATCAATTCAAACAAGTGTTTAAGCAGCAACAATGGGAATTTAATCAGCAAGAATGGCATGTTTAATCATAATATGTTAAACTGTTAAATGAAAAAAAGGATCCGGAAATATTATATGATATTATATGACCGCCTGTGCGATGTTGATCACAGTATCTGCACTACTATTCACATGTGTAAAAACCACAAGCCAATTGGATCCAATTGGCATGTATACCACGACAGTGAAAGATGTTGCTTGATCTAAACCCATCTTTACATACGCAGTTCTGGGGTCCTCTTCCAACCATGACATCGAATCTGTTTGGGTCCCCACAAATTTGTAGAGTGGTGGATTGAAACCAAAATCTTCAGCATGGCTTTTGGCCAAGAAAAGCCATCCTGAAAGGAATTCCAAAGGACATGGACCGAGCTTCACCACATCTCAATCAACAATCTTTCTCTCGGAAAGAAAGTCGTGGCTATTCGTGGCTTCTACGGGATAGTCCGTTTGAATGCTTCCTGATTATCCCTGACATTCCAACATATTCCAACAATTGACTGAACATTCTCTCATGTAAGAAACGTGCCGCTTGACATTGCTTCAACATAAATCAGAGATTGTCAGTGTTAGAGCTTGTTTGCAATCCCCAAATGATTTACAGTAAACATCAGTGAAATTCGATCAAGCAGGGTTGAACTGTCAAGAGTCAACACAAGTCCACCTCTGCCTATCTGATTTGTATTCCGTCCAATATTCTGGTGCTCTGGCCAGGAATCCCGCAGCAGATAATACCTGAAAAAACTGAGATGTTGCATCAACAGAGGTTGCTTCCTTGTCAACCACAAGCAACGATTTCAGCCATGAGCACATGGAAATCACATCTCAATGGAATCAACCCGGAAGGGGTAAGTATAATATATATAATTATATATAATATTATATATAATATTATATATAATATATATAATATATATATATATAGTATATGAACATACACAATATTCAAGAATTCACAAATCCGGAGCCAAAGACATTTACTCGGACCTTGGGAATCCCCCGAACCAGCGGCCCAGCGAAGGGGCGCCAAGAGGCTCTTTCTCAACCGTCTGGTAAATCTCTTGCGCCTGGAGCGAAGCCGAAGCCGAAGGGTGGGGAACTGTCTGAAACCCAAAATGACCATGGGCCATGGGCGAATTATGGAGGGTTATTGGGATTCTCTGATTGGGAAATGAATTCATCTTTTTCCGATAAACAAATGGACTTGGTACCATGAAATTAAGGATTGTCTAAAAAAGCATTTTATAGTATTGGCATTATCTAAAATTGTGGGATTACTGTTAATTATTGGGACTTTCAACCTTAATTACACAACATTTGTGGATTGTAGATATCTTGTAACCTTACCGCAAATGATTATTCTACAGTCACCTCATTGGCTCGTCATCCTTGATGGCTTCCGTCAAGACAAACCTTTGACCAAGTGGCTTTCCTACGCCCTGGGAAAGCCCGAGAACTTGACTCAATACATCCCATCACAACCATCTTAAGCCATACCATGCATGTATATAATATAATATAATATAATATAATATGATATAATATAATATAATATGATATAATATGATATGATATGATATAATATGATATAATATAATATAATATAATATGATATAATATGATATAATATAATATAATATAATATATTATAATATAATATAATATGATATAATATTATATTATATGATATGATATGATATAATATGATATAATATAATATAATATAATATGATATAATATGATATAATATAATATAACATAATATAATATAATATAATATAGTATAATATATAATACAGTATCTACATGTCACTGTATAAACATGTTCAGTACTGACAATGAAGCTAATGATATGAACAGTAATAAACCAATAGTGACTATTGATATTAATTAATCATAGTAACTTAGTACCACTATCATTAGTATTGTAATAACAATGACATTCATACTCCAAGACACTCCAAGACTTGTCTCAAATTGTATTTCATGACTGAGTTCCCATGAGAAACACTGATGAATAAAAATAACAATCCTAGGTCCTAAACTGTATATACCCTCCGGTGATCAAAGATGGCTTGCTGGAATACCTCCATTTTTAACCTCCATTTTGGGGACTTTCCATCCAGACCTGATCCAGTTCCAGCATTGTGAAGGACGACCTTTGTGTCCTGGCCATGGGGATATATCATCATATATCCTGGATATTATCAGTGGGGATTATCATCAAAATTATCTGTTTGAAAATCTAAAGAAACCACCAACCAGATATGAAATGCGCAGGACAAATACAACTACAATACTAACCGAACCTGACTGAAGGCGCGTGTTGGCTGCTGTTTCCAATTATTATTATCCCTCCAAGATCAGGTTCTTTCAGGTCGCTAGAATTCACCCTGAAATTGTTACATACATACCTTCCAGAAAATGCACTGAACAAAAAAAAAATAGTGTTTTTGAAACGAGGCTTGCGCTTGGTGCAAAAAAAACAAGTCTGCGGAGATCCATGATTCTCAAGTGGCACTCTCGGCAACATCATTGTTTCATGCACCTTCGCCATGAAATGTCAACATGCCCTTGCAGGGCAGGTTGCTGATTCCAAATCCTGGCACATCCAAAGACTAATTCATGAAGGTGAACAACTCAAACATCCTTAAAACATCAATTTAATGATTGGACTTCAACCAATTAGTGTATCAATTATTTTGGGATCAAATTGTCTGTCTGAAACAATGTTTATATATAAATATATATGGTTCTGTCAAATTAATGCGGCTTTGTCTTTCATCCAATTTGTCGTTCCTTACAATCTCCATGATCTGTCTCTTGAAATTCGTTGTTGGCCAGTTCTCCTAGTTTCTTTTTGGCTGACACAAGCGGAATGATAAACTCAATTTCAATATGTATTTTTTCATTTTGAACCCGTTCCCCACTTGTTGTTGTAGCTAGCATCGCATGTTTTCAGTGTCAAATCTCTATTTGCAGGTATTGACATACCCATTATTGATGGTAAAATCACCGAAGTTGACGACAAAATCGCAAAGTTTGACCGTTTGACATTTAATATCAATGTTGAAAAGAGTGATATCACTATTGTTTGACAACAATTCGCATAAAATCAGCGTTCGTTAATTCAAACGGAATGCGTTGGCCATCCAGTTGCCATCGTCAAAAGTCGTCCTTGATGCCTGCGAAGCAACGGCTCCGGCCTGCGGTAGACGAACAGATCACTATGGAAAATCCATGTTCGAAAGGTAAATTGATGTAAATCGTTCATAGGCCTTTTCCATGACTATGATAATTCAATCTATGTGCCTATACATATATATATAATATATATTATATATATATAATATAATATATATATTATATTATATTATATGTGTGTGTGCTTGCCATGGTCAAAGCATGGATTATGGGCATCCTTCTCATATTCGGAATCCTTTTAATGGGTACATGTTCCCTATTAATTGATTCATAACCAATCCCTTTTATGGGAAAACAACCGATGTTTTGACGCGCAGCATGTAGAGTCAACTACACTCACTTGCCCCAGGCTCGGATGGCGGGCACAAATGAGCCATGAAATCAAAATGACACGCAAATGGCCTGTACATAAAAAGGTCAATCACCCAACACCAAAAGGGGTGATGAAATCAATTCCGAATTAACCTCCAGCATTTCTTTGCGCCCTCTGACGTTTCATGAAAGCTTGATTCAATGTCCACCTCTGATGTGGCGTCTTTTCGACAATCTCTTCAAAATGACAGACAATGTTGACAGATTTAGAATGTATTGGTCGATTGAGGGCCATCGCACCATTCAGTCTCATCAAGTAATCCTGGATGAAGCACATTGTCGCTCTCTGATTGGGGATTATTGGCCTGCAAGGGATTCCAGCCACTGATGTCTTTAGGCCCAAGCGGAACAAGGAATAGCATTTGTTTGAATTGAAAGATGGAATCGGATCATACTGTAAGATCGTACCAACGTTCTGCAGCAAATTTCTGAAACATAAAATCTGTAAGGACACCGTCCTCTTTGCACTTTGCATCAGGCAAGGCAATGGCTTCAGGGTCACCATACCCAATATACTTTGACTGTGCACCTGCATCAGAAATCCGAATAGGACATCGCCAACCCGTACTTAAATAAAAACTAGTGAACAGTTCAAACCAGGAAATACCAACATCGCCATGCTGTACCGGATCATAGTCCGGTTGCAAATCCTCTGGCCACTTGAGCAAGTCAGCCCACAATTTGAAAGCTTTGGCAATGTTGGCCCTTTGGAGACATGGATGAAATTTTTCATCAGCGCAATGAACCACAGGTCGAGTTACATACTCGGGTGGAGCAAAAGCAATCATCACATCAAGAGCTTCCTGTCCCATCAAATCAGATCTAAAAAGGCCTGCATTTTCCTGACCAGGTTGTCTTGGATGCAAAAGTGTGGAGAGACCATCTTCACGCTTTTTATCATCAATGCACTTACATCGCGCCACGTTCAGCTGGCACAAAAACTGAAGATGCTCTCGCAACATACGTGATTCATTTTCAGTATGTGTCACAATGTCATCTGCAAGGTCTCTAATTTCCTTCGGGACTGACATGTAGGCTGCAGTAGCCGCAGAGTCGGCACACATGTTCCCTGCAATGCACCACAAGTCGTCTTTATCAGTTGCCGATTCCAATTTTCTATGACTCTTGACCTTATGGATGAAGAACCTCTCTTCATGCCAAACATCAGCTAATTTGGAAATAAGGTCACCGTTGGCAAACTTGTGCAAATCGGTCTGAAAAAACCCAATCTTATGATCTCAATAATCCTGCAAACATAGGACGCATCAGTGTAAAAATCAATGATCGGGACAGGTGATAAAGTACCTGCATGTGTCGCAGCCGTCAAAACTGCAAAAAGCTCAGCACGTGCAACGGATTGGTCACCAGGAACGATTCCCACCCCACACACATGGAATAAAGGAAACTCCGGCTGAGGCAAAAACAGAAAATCCAAAACCTGTTTTCTCTGGCTAGCGCCATTTGAAATGTCCTGCACAATGGACCACGTCGCAATCCTAGCAGGAGCATGTCTGGGAAATTTGGCAGAACCATCAGTAAAAATTTTCCACCGTTCACAATCACTCTGCCTGAAAACAATAGTTTCAGGGAATTTCACCGTTTGGAAGAAAGCCCGCAGAAGACTGGCATCCGGATGCTTCCGAGGAATGGGTAAATAAATCCATTCTTGCCTGCAATTTTCAAGGACATTGCACTGTTCGACCATTACATCCCTCACGTCTTTCAATGCTGGACAATGCAGAAGCCTATGCTCTCTTGTATCGTCAGCGTTGCAAAGTTCGCATGCTTCCTTTGTCTCATCATCCCATTTGGCTTTCTGGGATTGCGTCTGAAAGCCGCCAACAACATTGAGTTTCAATAAGTTCTGTTGTAAATCGTCAAAACCATGAAACACTCGATGAAAAGAGGTCACATCAGGGAAAAAATCACCAATCCCCTTTCTGTCACACAATGTCAGCAAATGTTGATGCCACATCGTCCTCATCATTCTTGAAATCCTCTTGCATGAATCCGTCAGGACATTAAATGCCATGAAGTCGGGTCCAGAAATCGTTCCATCTTCCTCCAAGTGCCACCCAATTTTCCTAACATACTGCCTGAAAGCAGTGGCTGGCCCAAAAGGTCTCGAACCGGTCCAACTGACTGCATCTTTGATGGTTTGTTTGGCAAGATCCGGCATCACGGATGCAATTCTCCTAATGATCCTTGCACACTGCATCATGGTGTGGAGCAAGGGATCAATCAGGAACTTTGACAAGAAAGTACACCCAATGACTGAGGAGGAATTATGCCATTTACCCACAAGACAATTAACGGCAGCCCTTCTCAAAGAAGTGTAATGATGTTTGCCAATGTAGGTGGTGTCCGAACTGTACAATGCAAGAGGCCAAATAGCGGACTGGATCATCTTTGCTTTGGTCTGCAATGATGCTGGAATCCATTCAAGTCTGTGCAAACGGGTTACAGCTTCATCTATCTTATCTTTTATAAAACCCAGCGATACCCCACCTTTGCTGTAGGACACAACTTCACCAAGATCTTTGACAGAGTTTTTGACTTGTACCTTAACATCACCTTGAGGATGTAAACACTCAAATGTCAAGCAGAAGTCGCGAAACTCTTTTTTCGTTCCCCAATGCCAACTCTTTTCATGGTCGATCTGAAGTCTCAAAGCCGCTGTACCTCTCAGCATTTGTTGATACGCTAGAAAGTGAGCTTTTTGATTCGTCGACATCCAACTCCAGTTGTCAGCATACGCAAATGGTCTCACCGACTCCCGAAGAATCAAATGGTAATAAAAGCAGGATGTGGCCAGCATTGCAAGAACAGATATACTGCATCCTTCCGGCACACCAGTGGTTGAAGGAATACCATGAGCAACGCATCCCTGAATGGTAGGATATCTAACCAATCTATCTAGACTGGCAATCCACGCCGACACCAATGCCTCAGGAATTCCAAGTCTTTGCATGATTCTGCCACAAGCCCATCTTCCAAAGGTATTATAAGCCTTGATAAGGTCCAATGAAAATCCACCCATCGAGGTTCCATTTCCCAAAGCTTGTTCAATGACCCTTTTCTGAGTGAACGCAAGCTCTTTGACCCCACGGCCCGGTAAGCCACCAGAGATGTCATATGGAAATACATCCTTCCATGCCTGTGCAGTAACACGGAAAACAAATTTTCCCAGAAGTCTGTAGAGACAACTCAGAATCGTGATAGGTCGTGCGCGATGCATTGATTGTGGTGTTGGCACCTTAGAGAGCAAAACAGTCTTGGCCATCATCATTCCCGGTCCAAAACCCATCCGAAAAACGTGCTTAAAAATCACAATCAGGTCAGCAATGCAAACGCGAGGAAGAGCTTTGATCTCGTCATTGGACCAACCACATGGACCCACCGCCTTGCCTGACGGGAGCCGTCTGATAATGTCCATCCAAGCATTCACATCATCAATTGGATATTGGATTTCCGGAATTGCAGGCATAGCGACAGAATCCAGGATTTCACAAAAAGAGTTCCATGTGCGATCAGAAAACTGTTCTTCTCTGACGTCACGGAGCCACATGGGTGACCAAAAGTCTCTGAACTCATCAGCAATTTCATCAGGTTTGACAGCGAAAAATTTGACCTGCAAGATCCCACGTGCCGGTAAAATACCATCAATGTGTCTAAAAAAGATTTTTTTGTTTTCCTGCTTGACAAGCTCAATCTGGGCTTGCCCAAAAAAGAGTTTCGCATGCATGGGAATCTGACGCACGTCATCAATTTTCAAGGCTGTGTGACCAACCGAGGATCTAAGCAAAGTGGCATGCAAATTCCATGTCACAGGTACCTCGGACAGGCTGTCTGTGTTCTTGGCCTTCAAAATTTTATATGTCGTCTTGCAAAAATCATCTGATTGATCAATCTGCAGCATCCCTCTAAATTGGTCAGTTCTGAACTTGTTTTCTGCTCTACAAGCATGCACGCAGTCATGTTCAGTTATCAACTCGACAGTGGACAGGAACTCCATGTCAGGCAGCCATGTTGGCAGCTCGGAAACAGCATCAAAAGAAAGGATCCAACGGCTCCATGAACTCCCATACCCTTTGGCATTCAGGATTTTTTTCCATTCCAATGAAGCATCACGAAGACTATCTGCAATCACTGGATCATCGGAGGTTCCAGCAGGCAGACTTTTGAATCTTCTGATAAGAGTCTTGATCCTTCTCACTTGCCGCACTTTCAGTTTCGTTTTCAGGTGAAAGACTTCACAAGGAGGCGTGAAGCCACCATGGCGGTCCGTTTTCACTGACTGTCGCGGTTGTGGTAACCTAATTTTCTCAGGTACACACCTACCTTTGTGGGATGAAGGTAAACATGTTTGAGGAAAGCGCAAAGGATCAAGTCTGTTCTGAGTTTGCAATGCTTCGTCAACAGCTTTTTCGGTCTGTTGGGACCAAATTTGAAATGCATGCTCAACCTGACCAACGTCCGGTGCACTAGCATCAAGAAAAATGGTCTCGAAATCAACAGGCGTATCATGTTCTTCAATCAGTTGCTTAGTCGGAGCAAAAGTAGCCCATGTTTTAGGAGTATTCCAAATGCTCACTGGAATCTTTTCCTTTTGAAAATCGAACTGAATCAGCAGCGGCGAATGAATATCAAACTGATGATCACTGCAAACACTCATGCCGGCAATGTGGTCTGCTAGCACAGGATGCATGAAGGCAGTATCATTCCGTGTCGACCCACTGCATGTGGCTGGTAAATCACATTGAAACTTCGTACGATACCACTGAAAAGCCTCAATGGCACCAAGGTCCTGAAAAAAAATGTAGGCCGGAAGTTTGACCAACGGTTCATTAAAATCTCCAGCAATGATAAAAGGTAAGCCTACGGACATAACCACAGGTATCAAATTGGCAATGAGGCGGTCATTTGGTCTAATTCCTTCTTTATGCCTGTTGGCAAAACCATACACGGCAATCACCAAAACTTCAATCTGTCCAAATCTTGCAATGCAGGCAGAAAATCTCTGAGTTTCCCACAACCTGGGTTGGATATCCCCTCTCATTTGTCTGGAGGTAAGGGAACAAAAGATAGCCGATCCAAGAGCTTCCCCTCTATACGACGGACGATTGTCATTTGTGGATTTCTTAGGGGCAACAACCTTGGACCAAAAACATCTGAATCCAAAACCCCTGAGCTTGTGAGTGCACTCTTTCTGGACAACACTGGTAGCACTAGTCTCAGAAACGGCCAAACAGTCAGCACCCAAATCAAGCAGTCTGTCAATTTTGCCATGAACAGTTGTCGGATTAACAACCGCAAACTTCACTGAAGCGCCATCAGGCCCAGGATTTGAGGCTTGGCCAACACAACAGGCATAAAAACAAGAATGAAAACCCATCGGTATGATGGAATACCAACCGCTACCATCGCGAAAAAATTCATGCCAAGTCAAAGCCCTGAGCAATGGGATGCAAACATCATCCAGCCCTATGAAGCTAGTAAATGTCACCCCGTACAAAAAACGGATCACTGTCAAACAGCACTGGAGGTCATTGCACATGCAAATCATAATGGACAAAATGTCCAGAGGCACAGAGGCAACCAAATGAATTAAAACTAGGCAGCATGGTGCACCAGCTACATAACACACGGTCAATCTGGCGACATCATCAAGGCCTAGTCAAGGCTGATACGGATCCTTCTCCACACCACATTTCGCTTTTTTGGGAGGCGGCGAAGCCCTGGAGTGGCTGGCAGCAATCATTTCTTTCAATTCAGCAAATTGGGAGGACATCGCAGTATCATGCACCTGGATGGCACTTGCAAGACTGTCTTTGAAAACATCGGCCATCACATGAAATTGGTTTGCCGTCTCAGCTTTCAGAGACTGAAATTCAGCAGCCGTGGCTTCCATGTTGCTGTCAATTTGCAAGCGCTGGGAGTCAACCATTTTTTTCCAATTTGGACATGTCTTCTCTCAAAGCAAGAATCTCTTTCTCAGCACTTTCACGGACCAACTGAATTTGCTCTTCTTGGCGTTGGAACTTGTCTTCAATTGGCGCTTCAAGACGTCTCGGAGGCTGTGCTGCAGTCGGTTGGATGGCATTCCTACCGGCAGCTCCAGGTTGTGCGATTCCTGTCGTCCCATTCAATTTGATCCAATTGCTCCATGGGTCACTCTGCAAGACATCACCCTCCTGATTTGTGGTCTTGGGAGTGTCAATCAGGCCATTCGGCAAATTTTTTTGTACATTTCCAGCAAGAACTACCGGTTGATGTTCTCTCTTGTCTTGAACCCAACGAATGAGAACAGGTTCCCCATTCCACAACGGGAAGACCTCTTCAAATTTCTTCTCGGCAACGCACAACCAGGTCGTGGCACTGATTGGCCGAACAGGTTTTGCCTTCCACTCATGCATGTTGATCCATTCCAAAACCTGATCATTTGTTGTTCCAACAGGAGTCGGCTCAACACGAAAAAAGAAGTTTGAAGAAATCATGCTTGGCATGGAGTCATTCGGGCGCAACTTCGCAAATGCCGCTGGAAAATCACGTCTGGAAAAACGGATACCTTTTGTGGCAGCATCACCTTTGAAGCTTCTAACCAGCCCAAAATGATTCTCACACTGGGACATCTTGACTGCAAGTTCAACTTCGGTCAGCTTGGTCCAAACCACCATATAATCTCCAGAGATTTTCTTGTTTTCCGTTTTGGGACAAGTGAAAACCCCACCATTTCCAGAAGCTCTCAAAACGACTCGGAGATCTGATTTCCGAATACGTGCATGGAACTGGATGGTGGTCGCAGCATCAGGTGCAACTTGTTTGGCCTGTTTTTGGAAAGATCTGCCCCATGGTGGCGCAATGAAAGTCACATCCGAGAGGTCATCACCAAGTCTTCTCATCATATGCTTCACAGGTGCAGCCACGACATTGTCCCAATCTTCTTTTGGCATATCATCTTTGACGGCAGTAAAGCACACAACATGAGTGTCATTAGTAGGAATCACATGTTCATCGTCCTCAGATCCAAGTTTGACATTTTTCCCTCCCAATTGGTGCAGGCAAGCTTTGAGAATGAAGGGTTCACCATGCACACACACTGGTACCTGAATCTTTCTGCAAAGGTCAGATCCGTCCTGGCCACATACACCGATGATGAGTATTGCAAGTTCATCCTGGGACAAGGTCGCATAAGACTCAATCCACTGTCGAGCTTCAGCAAATCTCATGACAATGACTCCAGAGACATTCGGGGAAATCTTCTGGATTTGTTGGCAAGACGTGTCATCTTGATTGCGGAAAAAGTCATTTTGGATCACAATGCTTTCAATGGGTAAGTTGGCAGGCAAACTCCTGGACACACTTTGGAACTTCTGTTGGGCCTTCTTTTTGGCTTTCTGCAAACGCTCAGCAATTTGAGGCATGGGAACATGGAGCGCTAGGGCGAGCTGCGAAAGCCCCTCCCACTTCCTCTGGATCTGCTTTTGTCCTAGTACACTGGATACAGCACTGGCACCGGCATTTCTCACAATAGAATCTATGAAATGCAAGCTTTCCTTGAGGTCGGCGCCCTGGGACAGCAAGAATTTCGCAAGTCCATTCTTTTGCTGAACATTGAGTTCATGAACACTGGCAGGGTCTTTCTCAAATCCACCACCACGCAGGGCACCTGTGAAAGTCAAGACCGCAATCGTCCTGTCCTCTGGGCCACACCTTGAGTAATGCTTCAGCGCCAGGTCAGGATTGACCAAACCTGAGTGTGCAACAAGGCGCATAAGGAAATGATCACCGACGATCGTGCACGCTTGGTCCCAAATGTCCAACAATTCCTGAACTGGGTACATCCTTGGCAGACACCCCTTGAAAACCACCACATGCCAAAGTTTGATTTTGGTGTCAACATCATCAACACCAGATGTTGGCGATGGCATCCCAACACATACCAAGGCTGATCTGACAACTGCAATCAGAAAATTCATCGTCGTCGGTGAGACACCTGGAATTCTGATGAAAAGTATCTTCGCCCTGGTAGGTTCAAATGACAAGTATTGACACACCGCCAGCCAACCACACATTCTGAGCATTTCGTCAATTCTAGTTTCCAGCATCATCTTCAGGAACTTTTTGAAGACTTCGAAATCTCCATCCAATGAGAAAAACCCACCATGAGTCGATCCCTCCAATTCCAGGAAGTTGGGAATGTCACATCTCTTGGCACCATGTTGTGGGTCAACAAGGACCTTCAGTGCGAAAGATAAAGCACCTTCGATATTGGACTCTTCCATATGGGCAAGATCTCTGAAGTTCTCTGACATGGCAACTTGGTCGTTTGTCACAAGCTTGACAGGGCCACCGCCTCGCAGACCCATCATCAGGTGTACCACAATCTCTCCAAAACCAGAGTCATCAACTTGAACAAAATCGGACAAAGGTCTCTCAGGGTTGGCCGTCCTTCCATTCACAAGGAATCGCCAAGGCTTCTGGATCCCCCACCAACTTGCAATACGGTTCCACACCTCATCAAAATGCTCCAAGGTAATTGACGGATCAACTTGGGAGTCCCACACCCAGACATGCCACACTTTGATCCTACATCTCACGCAAGGTTCATCACCAACCGTTTTCCATGATCTGATTCTGCAAAGAAACATGTGAATGGCCAGGCAGTGGGTTTAGGGGACCAGCATGGTGGATTACATTAGAGAACATGATATACAGACCTTTAGGGTAACACTTGGGGACACGGGGCTGGGACATGGGGTGGGTTTAGGGGACCAGCATGGTGGATCCTGATACGTGTAACATTCTGCAAGTCACTTTCAAGACGTTCCTGATACCTTGTAAAAATTTTCTGTAAGTAACTTGCAAGACGTTCCTGATACGTTGTAAACTCTTTTTCAAGTAACTTGCCAGATGTTCCTGATACGTTGTATCATCTTCTTCAAGTCACTTTCAAGACGTTCCTGATACGTTGTAAAATCTTCTGTAAGTAACTTGCAAGACGTTCCTGATCCGTTGTAAACTCTTTTTCAAGTAACTTGCCAGATGTTCCTGATACGTTGTAACATCTTCTTCAAGTGACTTGCAACACGTTCCTGATACCTTGTAAAATCTTCTGTAAGTAACTTGCAAGACGTTCCTGATCCGTTATAAACTCTTTTTCAAGTAACTTGCCAGATGTTCCTGATACGTTGTAACATCTTCTTCAAGTGACTTGCAACACATTCCTGATACGTTGTAAAATCTTCTGCAAGTAACTTGCAAGACGTTCCTGACACGTTGTCACATCTTCTTCAAGTAACTTGAATGATGTTCCTGATATGTTGTAACATCTTCGTCAATTCACTTGAAATACGTTCCTGATGATCATCTCTGTCACACATGTACACGCCTCTTGAAATCATGTTCAAATGCATCGATATATCTTTCTATTGAGACTGTAGCCATATATCACCGACGTAGTCCTAAGCGAGAAAAAACGTAGGCCTAAGCGAGGTACTGACCCTTAAATTCCCATATTATATCTACTCCAGGATGACTATACAATCACTAGTTTATGTATAATATGTTGGATACATTACTATCGATTTCATCAGCATATCCAAGAATTGATGCTAATCCAATACAATATCTGGCTAGGACATAGGCTTCTTAAAGCGAAACTTAAGAACATCGGTTCAACCCCCTCTATTGAAATTTAATGCAATGATAATATCATTGATACAAATAGTAACCCAAACCTATGGTTTGTCCGCAAGGATGAAATGGTTGAACATGCATCACGTTACCCTAAATGTATTACGTACAGTACAGTACATCTTGAAATGCACATTTCCAAGATACTGTACCCAACCAACTTAAAATGGCGCGTTCTTTTGGCTGGGTAATGTGGTCAAACCAACCTTTTTTTGTTTGATGGTGAAACCCCCATCTGTGATAGTCGAACCTCCACTTCTGATACTGAAATGAAATCATGTTAAACCATGTTTTTCACCATGTCAAGCCCCACTTTTTGGTTGCTTAAACTGGTTGAACTGCTTAAGGTTGTCATATGGTTGGGTCCCACTCAATTCGTAGCTCCCGGCCTGGCTCCGATGATTTATTGTTGGGAATATGAATGCCCCAATCGCTCGGCACGGCTCCCTCCTAACCATTGGATAATTAAACCATTGCATTTTGGTTAGAACACGATCAATCACCAACATTATCCAATGAGTGTCCTGGCAATGCCAGATGACCATAAATCCCTTCACCACTTTGCTAGATCACCATTAATCCACTATTTGGATATATTTGAATAGTATAACAAATTAGATTCATCCCTTCTCCATTCATATGAAGCATTATCCCATGATTATCACTATAAATCCCAAGTATGTGGGTTATCTCCATGTTATCTCCCATGTTTGGTTGCTTCAACCTCCAATCTTTCCATCAATCAACCCACCCATTTGATTGAAAACAAGGCACTTCCTGGGGCGCGAGGCGCCTGAACAAACAGAGGATGTTACTGTGTTTGATGTTTATAATAGAACAAGTTTGAAACGAAGTGCCAAAAAAAATTGATGGGGGTTCTTAAAATGGGAAATCACCAACTCAGTCACCATGGGTTTTTAATACTACAATGGTCTAATGACTTGCACGATTGGGGGGTACCCCCATGACTTAGGAAACTTCCATATAGGATGATCAAAACTGATGGTGACATGTCTAGGCCTTCTCAGCGCCCCAGCACCATTGGATCGATTTAAAGGATCAAGTTAAAGGAAACCATGGTCTTTGCCATCAACATGGCATCAACATGGGCTGAAGAATTTTCGGTCCAGGATTATCGGATGGGCTTCCCAGTGAAACGATCATGAAATTCACCCAAATGGGCCCATTTGAAGTGAATAGATCCACTGGTTTGCCGCATTTGCCGCCATCGCCAGGTCAGGTCGAGCGTCAGAATGGATTCCCAGGGTGGAACTCCCCTGCTTCGTTGCGACCCCAAAATAACCCCTGCATATTTAGGTGCTGCTCTCCATCTTTCCCAAATGTATATAATAAGGTAGTATTATTGTTGCTCTCTCTCTATATATATATGTATATGTATATATCCCCATTATAGTCTAATAAGATATCCAGTTAATTACCCACAAAATTGCCTGTTAAATCCCATTAAGCCTTAATCCTTCTATTTCTGGAAATATCTTTAGACACACGGTGCATTAACCCTATCAAACCCTATTAAACTCCACAAAACTCAGTGAAACTTGCGATTTCAATCACACCTGTATATCATATCTTGTTGGCTATATATATACACACATATTACCACTATTTTATATATATATATATATATATATTCCCTAACATCTTCCCCATTAGGTGCTAACTTTCCTGATTTTCAACATACGTTAACAATCGTCAACGTATATATCTCAATAACTCATGATATGTCATGAACGTGTTGTTTCCACTCCAACTTCCTTCAGCGCAGCTCACGCTAGCCACGGTCATCCTCCACAAATGCGGCACGCAAGCCACGACAGTCGGTGACGCCAGGGAAGTTGACCCAAAGCTACAAAGCGCATCGACCGCCTCAGAAGGATGGTTGGATCATCACCCCACAAGTTAAGCAGGATGACCGATGAGAGATGTGGGTTCAGACCCCTGGAAGCAGTGACGATTAGTAACTGGTGAGATTTCTTGGGGATATAATTCGAGTAGTCTTACTATTCCATGGGAAGACCAAACTTCATAAGGGAACTGATAGCTGAATCTTTATATTTCAGTAAATACATGTATACATCAAAGAAGCACCAGTTTCAACGTGATGTCCATACGATGTGGACTTGCGCCATGAGCAAGCACCAGAGCAAGCCACTAGAGCGGCTTTCTTGAACCTCAAGCCTACAGCACCTCTATTTATATATATATACATATATTTAAATCATGCCCCCAAGGCGAGAAAGAGATGGAGGACCCAAACTATTGCAGGATTGTGTCGTGCCTGCTGTGTTGATTGCATGAAGCCCAAAAGATTAATTATCTCAGGTTGCTCTTTACCTGTTGGATGCATTACTGCATTGCACTGGGCAGAGTAAAACCCAAATTGTAAGAGGTCCTTTTGAAAAAATGTTGTGGAGATCCTTGCGAAGTCCTCTGAGAGGTCCTTCTATAATCTTCTATAAAGCGCTTGAAGATAGCTTCGTGTGCTGGTGTGCTGGTGCGCTGGTGTGCTGGTGCTTTCCTCCAAAATGGACATCAAACAATGGGGAAAACGATGATCAACTCTGGAATATCAGTATCACCTTTGATTTCTTGGCCCTTTCTTGATGTAAACCATCAACATTTGGGGGTTCCCAACCCTTCAACCACTGGTTCACTGGTGGTTTCGGACCTGGTGATTTCAATTCACGGCCTTTTCCGGGGGATGATCATTCACTGAATCATTCACCGAAATTTGGAGGATCATTTTGTGGCATGATTCCCCTGCCTACGTTCACCACAATTCTACGTGCCGTTGCCGTGCCGTTGCGTCACCAATTTGTCCCAGCTTCGAGGCAGCTCGTCGAATGTCCTGGGGCAGGAAGCTTCTCATCTTGCCATTGGCCCAATCTGCCGTTTGATCCTCCCAGATGGGTTTTGGAAAAAGTTGAACCGGAAACTCCGGAAACACCATTTTTTGTAATTAATCTCCAACTCCAGTGGTATCCTGCGAATTTTTCCCACCTCAACGGTTTCTAGGAAACTGAAGACATGAGGTCCATTGGGCTGAATGATGTTGAATGGATTTTCTTGACAGGAAACTCATAAACAGGGCTTCTTATAGTTGCTGCAGCATTCAAACATTGAGACTGGATACCTGATCCATATCTCGCCAGTCTATCAAGGAACTTATCATAGGTCCCAGTTAAAAAAATGATAGTTGTGTATTAGCCACTTCTTAGTTATGTAATGTTATGTATCAATAGTTAGGTATCACCGAATAGTCTACATGACTATTCATCAATAACAACTGACATCTGCGGGACCAGTTAGGTACCAGCTGACAGACAGGGCAGAATTCATATCATCCTACTGTGTCCTACCTTGAAATGATAGTTCAAGCGATTAGATCCATCGTCACATGTATGTATGTATGTATGTATGTATGTATGTCTGTATGTCTGTATGTCTGTATGTCTGTATGTCTGTCTGTCTGTCTGTCTGTCTGTCTGTCTGTCTGTCTGTATGTATGTATGTATGTATGTATGTATTAATGCAATGCAATGCAATGCAATGCAATGCAATGCAATGCAATGCAATGCATGTATGTATGTATATTATATAATGTCTATAATGTCTATAACGTCTATAATGTATATAATGTATATAATGTATATAGTGTATGTAATGTATATAATGTATATAATATATATGTATGAAAAAAATTGCTGACATGTAAATGACTTGAAACTTGATACATGCAATATATATATAATACCAGTATATCGGGGAACGGGGTCAATTCAGCTTGAGGTCTCCCAGGTGGGCTTCTAGCCAGCGATTTCACAGATCTGATTTTCCACATATGTCAACCATTCATTCCATTTGGATTTGATAATGGTCATATAATAATATATAATATTATGTAGCAAATCATTGTTGTACTCTTTTGTACTAGCTAGATCCCTTTCTCCATTAGTATACATGCATTTGCTGCTTTAGGTGATGTTAACAGGCTATATATATATGTACATGCCTAACTCATGGTCAAGCTCTGAGACCTCGAATTCACCCAACCAGAGATGAAAAATACAAACCTGTCAAAACATGCTGTGGATGGAAGAAATCCTATACCAGTTGGTAACTGTTGGTATCTATGAAACACTGTAAATAATGGGATTATGATGGGATAGACTATTCATAACTGTCCAAAATCAACAAATCAACATCTCTCTACTTACCGAGCATCATTGTAATGCTTGGATACAAAGTGACCAGATTGCCCCAAAGGCATAATAATGCGATTCGTGTTGCCATCCTCGGTTCAAACGTCATTGACTTTGCTGGAGCAACAGTGAGTGTCGACCAACCAACATATTGGTTTGACCAACAACAGTATGGTTTCATGAAGAAATGGTGGGTCTAATGGGTAATACATATACATATACATATATCATATATCATATATCATATATCATATATCATATATATATCATATATCATATGTGCATATATATATAGCATCCCAACAGTAATATGTCCAAATGGGGGGTAACATATACGTGTATATATATATAATGTTTACATATATATATAGATAATATTGATATATATATATTATACATATACACACTGTGTATATGTTAGTTGAGTCAACGAATTCTACATTCAATTTGGATCGATTCGGTATGGGTCAAGCCTGCCAGTTTTGAGGTGATGGACAATGTCTACATCTATATAAGTTTTTGAGGGTGTCTGAATCATGGGAACCAAGGCTGGTAGTCTATCAGTGATGATGAAGTAAACATGATTGACAGAAATATACAGAAATATAGTGACAATGCTGATGAATAAGAACAAAACATAGATAATGAAGAAAATGATTCTGAAGAACAAGAACGAAAAGAAGAGGAAGAAGAAGAAAGTGATGAAAAAGAATAAACCGATGATACATGGAAAATAACCCGGTTCCCATACTGCAATACGAAACCCTGGTAAAATTTATATTGGATTCATGCATGAATTGTGGGTCCAGTCATGGGGATATTTGTTCAAACAGCACAGGGTCGTCATGGTTTTGCTACCCCCTGATACGATAACTTCTATGAGGAAAACACATTGCATTTGCCTACGTTTGCCAACAAAAATGACATTTTCTGTAGGTAAATACACCATACATGGATCGTCTGGCCATATGGACGCTTATCCAGCCAGGGAATGGAAAACGGTCATCCAAGGATCGTTCAAATCAGCCAAGTTGAAGCAAATTCTTAAGGAGGCGTGTGAGCTGTTAGCAGAGAGGTCGAAGATTGACGTTGTAGCCGCCTGTATCACCCCAGATTTCTGAATCGATCAATTGAAATCCAGAAAATGGATGAAAATGGGTACCTATCTTAGGCCAATCGTAACTATTTGATAATATCTCTGACTGGTTCCTATTTCTGAATCATTGAGTCAGTCACTGAAGTTCTCATCCCTTCCCAGCCTTTACTGAAACCTGGCGGTCTGGCAGTATCCCTATATACTCAAAAAAATCGAATATTGCTACTATTTGCATCTATTTGCTACTATCAGCGGTTTACCATATTGCTATCGCTCTTGTTCCCATTCCTGATAATAGTAATTATTACTCATTGTTACTCAGTTACTCAAATCATTACTCAGTTACTCAAATCATTGATTCATCATCATGATTAGTATATTGCTACTATCATTGCACTCTGGACAATAATGATAATGGTGTAATGATAATGGTGTACCGATAATGGTAATTATACCCCTAAATTTAACATGGAACCCCAGAGATAGGGTTTTGGAAGATAACTTGTTTATTGGATATAGCCATTTTGGGGTTCCATGTTAAATTAGAGGATGTATTGCCAAAACATGAATTTCAGAGCACGCACGCTGTGGCAGCTGCCTGTTGGATGGTGTTGGTATCGCCTCCCGTCGGCACCAAATGGCAGTCGAAGGGTTTGCTACCCGGTGGAAGTCCTTGGACCGAAAAATGTGTGTTCTGTGAATTTTGCCGCCTCAATCTTCTAACAATGGTTGGATTATCATCCAGTCAATGCTGAATCCACTTATCCAGCAAAAATAAAAAAGTAGAAGGACTATAAAACACTTGGAGGGTCTAGTTTTGTCTAAAAATGACCATATCGGCCCATGTCCTCCATGTAGGGTTCAGTACATGTCTCAAAGGTTTCCATTCTATCCGATGGATTAGAACAGAATTTACCCAAAAAAGTATGTCCATATTTGGGGTATCCGATTTTCTGGAGAAGAAAACAGAGTCACTAAAGAAAACAATGTGTTTTTTTGTCACTTTCCAGGGTTGATCCTCATCCAGCAGGATCATTGTCCCGATGTTGCTTTCCCATCCCAAGCTCATCTTGTAGGTTCATCTATGGGATAGTGGATGTTGAATATGGTCAGCATAGGTCACGATTATATCTACCTAGAGCCTCCAAGTACTTCCAAAAATGGGGTCATATAGTCATGTTTGAGGACTTTTACCCATTTTTAGCTGTACAAACGAAGGGTCAAAGGACGAAAACTCCACCGTGATCCTTGGCGCAGCCACCAAGGAACCCAATGCTTTGGTCAAAGGATGCTTAAAGCTGGCCTTGTGGAGATGTCCCCACCTTGCTGAGGCTGTGCCCTGTGTGCCCTGGAGATGGACTCTCAATTTTTGCCAAATGGGGATATGATGGGAAAAAAATGGGGATCATATATATATATATGTGTATATGTATGTGTATATGTATGTGTATATATATATATAATTATATATATACAGTATATATATATATATCATATCTGTGTGTGTGCGATATCAAACATAGGGGTAATCGTATATTTTTCGGAGATGGGATGTATCTGTACAAGTGCGTAGCCAAATTATTAATAACAGAGAGTAATGGGAATCTGGGCCGGTATTCGGGCAAGTGTCCCTGGCGCGCTTGGCGCGCTTGGATCGCTTGGTCTGGCAAAGTGATGTGGGGCGGTCTTGGTGCAAGTGTCCCTGGCG
>Ga0126342_10003947_pt1 | contig 24935 bp, 19 predicted proteins | sample Cyp1metagenome_FD_92528 | JGI IMG/M metagenome (GOLD analysis project Ga0126342, IMG submission 92528) | Coral microbial communities from Lord Howe Island, Old Settlement Bay, Australia - Cyphastrea 1 metagenome | ecosystem: Host-associated > Invertebrates > Cnidaria > Coral ...
GGACGAACCGTCAAGTCCCGAAGAGGCCTGGGCAAACTTGGTGGCGTTGATGAAGACTTGTTTTCAAGGAAGGATCCATCGCGATCAGACAAGAACTTTCCAAGTGCAATCCAACAAGATCTTTACATGCGATTTATCATCATCAGCCGGCCATCTCAAGACGAGCTGCTGAAAGTCTCAACGAAGACCAGTACCAGTCCAGGACGATCACTCGCTGGCGCAGCCCAATGATCTGAAAGCATTGGTCCAAGTGCTCCAGGCCAGGCTGTGAAGGCTGCAGCCAAGTTGGTGAAACGGACAGGTCGTTGAACATCCAAGCATGTTGACACAGTAGCTATATGTGGCCTGAGGCTCACTAGATCTCCACTCAGTTCAGCATCTGGACACGGTTGGACTAAACTGCTTTTGCACAGAGCAGTGGAAATGATTTTGGGATGGAACACCAGCTGAGATGATTTGAATGTTGCCACTTTGGATACATTGCCATGTAGCAGTTCATCGCATGTTGCAGCTGCAAGATGTGGACCATTCGTACTGGAATCGTGCGCGTGATATCGCAAGTCTTGAGCCAGGGCAGGTGTTTTTTGACCTGTTTTTTTTTGTCCACACAATCTGTGGCGACACCACCATCGTCGTCATCATCATCATCATCATCACCACCACCACCACCACTACTATCACCATCATGTTTCCTTGCATATTGTTTTGCCGTGCGCCTCCGCGTTTTCAATCATTTTCATTTGTTTGATCCTCGTGTTTTCCAAAGCGGAGATTGAACATTGCATCAAAGCAAATGTCTGATTTGTTCCACTTGATCTTTGTCACGTTCAATTTTAGTCTGGGGGAAAGTTCCCCTGCAGACACTGATCCTGTATCATTCTTCGGCCAGGCCCAATTGAAATTGTCCGAAGAAGAGACAAACCGATGGCAAAGAGAAGCGCATAGGTGCCATTGCACAGACAAAGTTGACGGTTTTCATGAAAACCTTGCAAGAGTAGTTGATGTACTTGTATTTGATCTCACAGAAATGCATCCTCGGGGTAGCGCCTGGGCAAAGTTTCTGAGTATCATTCATATGTCATGTTGTGAGCTCACTGTTGGTACGTCAAATGTCATCCTAATATAAATCATCATTGACTGAATCATAGACTTACATTTGCGGCGGCAATCCCTCATTAGCGAAACTCTGCTTGACCGAGAACTGAGGGAATATCAAAGGGAAACAAGACATCCCCAAAATGCAGTGAGCATCAACCAGATCAGTTGTGCCATGTCGGCATGGGGTGCAGGCAAGAGGAGGCAGCAACGGAGTTGAGAGAGAAGATGCGGCTCACCCAGGCGCCATGGCAGTGCATGCGATATCCTACCAATGACATCCAATGACCAAGGTCATCCAAGGTCAGCAATCTACTGCCGAAGCGAATACAAAGTTCCCCTTGGGTGAGAACATACCCTTAAAACTTACCCTCCCTGACCGATCATCCAAATAACAGATCAAGTTGCTGCCGAATCGCATACGCTTTCAGGTGTGGGGCACGATCGGTTCGGTGCAGGCCTGCTCGGATCAAAAGGGAAGTGAAACATAGTCTGTGACGGCTGGCACATGCCGAAATGAATCCCTACTGCAGTGGTTTGGAGGGTCACGGCTTAGGAGGGTCAAAACTTAAGACACAACAGAACACACATGCCGCCACCCAGTGGTTCAAGAAGACTGTGCTTCAAGTTTCTACCTCATGTATTTCAAAAAAGGCGAATGATCAAGAATGTGGTAGGTGTACGTAGTTCCAATTTTCTCTCTCAAACTATTGAAATTTGGATCGTTTCTGGTAGTCTCAATTGCCAAATCTTCACTTTAGAATGCATCATGCTCCTTCAAACGCGTTCTTGCGCAGCTTTTGTCCGAGTGCCAAGTCCTTTCGACCTGCAGGAACTGATCAAGTCTGCTGGCATCGGCTTTATTCGGCCGTATTCGGGCCCAGTGAATGGCAAGGACCTATTTTTTCACAAGTCGGAGTTGAAGAAGGGTCCCTTGGCGACATACGCCATCCAAGAATCCAACGTAAGAGTCGTTATACCGTGCATTTGTGTATGCTTCCGTGCATATTTCATTCCATGCCATAGCCATATCACAAGACAGAAGACTGAAGAATGGTATGCTTCTGTAATGCAGGCTGTGCTAGCTTACATTATATCATCGTACGGCATACCGCTAGACAAAGTCGCGTTACATTCACGGATCCTATTGTTTAGTGGACGTTTCTGAAATTTCTTTGTCTCGTTTCATTTTCTGGTCTTTGCTTGCTGTTGCTTCACTCGACATTTGCTTGTCATGAGCTTCGACACAGCTTGCATTGCATTTTTGATGAGTTGGGCCGGAGTGGATGCTTATACTTATGCTATATATGTCAGGATTTAACCATGACCTGCGATGTCATCGATTGAAGTAGTGGAAGAGTTGCGGTGGCTGAGGCAATTTCCACACGCTGGCAATCGGAGACGAAGTATCGTACGAGGTCATGCTGAATCCAGCGAAGAAAAGGACCTTTGCCGCAAACGTGATGCTCACCAAGAGGTCCCTGGGTTGCACAGGGGACACTCAATGGAGAACAAGGGACGCTTAAATCACAACAGGAATTCAATCAAATGCAAACCTTTCTGTCAAGTCTTCAACATCTTCAACTGAGCTCCGAAATCAAAGATGTTAGCGCTGCGCTGATGTTGTTTGATTATCATACGCTTCCTACCGCTTTACACATGCTTTTTCAATCAGTATATTTCCTTCAGGTACTCGTGATCTGCAACTGAGAAGAGCAAAGAAAGGGGCTTGTTTGGTGTGGCTGTTTCACTCCAGTCTACGTGACACAAGTGTGGATCGGCTCTGAAGCCGCTTCAGTTTGAAAAAATGAGGGTCAACTCGGTGAACTTATTCTGACGGACCACAGAACTTTCAGCGAGAGCACCAATGATGGGAAGTCACAAGAACTATGTAGAATTTGTATGAATTTGTCATTGCTGTCACTTGAAACTACTTGACACCACTACTTTCTGTCAAACCCCACGTCAAGGGCAAAAGTAAACCTTTCTTGGACCCAGTGTTTAAGCGCCGGTCGGATGCGTGACGTTCGAATGCTGTGGTTGGTTTTGGCTCATGTAGCAACCTAGCAAAGTATTACAGAACATTGACATCTCACAACAGCCGAGAAGTATGGAGAAGTACTCCATCACCAAAAAGCTACCAACAACAGATATACACATCCAACAGCAAACTCAACTAGCCAGGCCTTCCTTTCCATTAGCCATCCGCTGATGAGCCAGTCCGGCGTGGTGAAGTTCTACAATTCGCTGAACGGTTATGGTTTCATCCGACGAGGGAAACCCGGTGGCGGTGACGTCTACGTGCATCGCTCCGCCATTGCGGATGGAAAGATGCTGCTGCGAGGGGATAAGGTCTGCTTCGACGTGCCTTGGAGGTAGCATTATGTGGAAAAATCAATAAACCATCTACCATCTGGTTATTTCACATAGCCATGGAAAATCACCATTTTCAAATATTTTCAATAGGTAAACAATTTATAAAAGAGCCATCTATATCATGGCTATGTTAAATATCCAGAGGGTACAATCATTCACTGGTTAAATGGGTTATGTAAATCATCCCCAAATTTGGAGCTCTTGTGGCATTGAAAAAACACCACATTAAGGGAGCAGAAACTCAGTGGAATAAAATCCTTAAAGGAATGGCGCATTAAATCCACAAACTTGGGTCTTAACTTCCTAACTACAGCCATCCCCAAGTGACACCATCTTATGAGTTTTCGGGTTTAATTACAGATGCGAAAGCACATACCCGTGTTTGTTTGGCTATATATGTAAATATACACATGTAATACAAATACGTTATACATAACTATTCTCTCTCTCTCTATATATATATACATATTTGTTATATTGTAGGTATACATATATGTATGTATATATGTATCTATATATAATATATATAATATATATATAATATATATATATATATATTATATATATATATATACTATGTGTGTATTTATGTATACAGGGCTTACCCCCTCAGAGTGGTGGACTCCCATAATCTTTTTACATGGCGACGAGGTCATCGAAGAAGAAAATCGGCTCTGCGCCTTGCGCGTCACCGGCGGCACCGGGGGATATGGCCTCACCTTCGGCTGCAATGTGGATCGAAGCACCATCAAGAACCTGTGCCTTGGGTCCAAAGTTGGATGATTTGAATGGATAAAAACTGCCAGAAAAATTGAGAATATCCCATGGGGATACCATGGAGATTTAAGGGGATATATCATCATTGGAATCAACAATATGATTTGGGTCTGTTTCAAAGTCGCAGTATACCCCAGTCATCATGATTTTAGTGAAGCAAATTAACCATCAAATTCTTGGGCGCTCCATTTTCAGACAATCAACTCTCACCATGAGGAATGGTGTAGGGGGTTGGAAGGGATGGGGATTTCACAAAGACTTTGCAGGGGGAACGAAGGTATGGGTGGTATGGTATTGTAGTATATTGATGTATATTGTAGTGTTTTTCCAGGTTTTTCACTTTAGTGGTTTGCAAATTGGGTCGGGAAAAACCGCGCCAGTGCCGTTGACATCCGTTGACCTTCACGAGGCACGGCACCATCAAAAAGTTCTTCCCTGAGAAGGTGCGCTTTCACGCAGGGAAAACATGGGTCTCATGATGAGCAAAGTGACATGAGCAGCAGCGGGACAACCACTATAGGTTGTCGATATTTCTATTATCTATTGTTACTCGCTTACTCTTTTTTTTTAAAAACTTTTATCCGAAATTATCATGATTTTCAATTTGTGTCTGCCATTTTTTTTTGATTGTGGAGTTCTGTTACAAGCATCTACTGTTGGTTTCATGTTGGGAAGCTGAAGCCTTGCCAGGGATGGGGCTTCATCATCCAGGAGGACGGGGGACCGAACCTCTTCTTCCACAGCAATGCCATTGAGTCAGGCCACTACTGGTGCTTAGTGGGGAATGAGGGAATGGGATGACTGTTTATAGATCATTCCCCTATTTCCCTACACCATTTAATGGGATATATCATGAGATATCCAGGTTTCTACTGCTGAAGGTAGTTTTGAATGTAGTTTTAGTTTCCATCCCACTTGGCATGATGATCCCACGCGACGAATCTTGTTCAACAGAAGCTCCTGAGGCTGAAGATCAAAAACTGTAGCTTGGTGGGGCACTTCTCTATAGAGACAAACTATGGGGATATCCTGCCTTCGTGGTTTTCAGAATGACATTTTTAGTTCAATGAGATCGAAGCATGTTGTTTGCAGCCCAAAAATGAAACCTCAATCCTGTCATCATCACAAAACAAGAATTGGAGTTCGCCGACAATGAAATCAAGTGCAGTCAAGTTTCAAACCATGCCAACAATTGATTGAGTCTGAGTCTTGGCAGAAGGATGTACCATGCACATGCGGGTACACGATAGTTACCGATAGTTGTTCAAATCAGCCTATGGGAGTTTCTGGGATCCACTGGAAGACTCCTCATTTTTTTGGAGGATCCAAATCCCTTCATTTCCAAACTTTCTTTCGGAGACAAGATTATGATTTACCAGTGGGATTTTAAGGGTGGTACCCGATTCTCAGAGAAATCCATTGATGGGATATATAATGATATATATATATAGATAGATAGATAGATAGATAGATAGATAGATAGACACATTATATATATATGTATATATATATACACATGTATATGTATTTCAAGGGGCGATAAGACCAACCATACTGTTTTTTTTTAATGGTCCCTATACCCATTTTTTGGGATCAGGTGATGACTCCACTGCGCCGGCCCTCGTGGTGGGCAGCCGGGTCAGCTACGAGAGCATCTTCGACGCCACGCGCGGCAGCCGCAAGGCGCAACGGGTGCAACGGGCGGAGGCAGCGGAGCTCCCGGAGAACAGAGCCATGGACGAGGAACAGGCAGGGGATGGGGGGATTGGGACCATGTTTTTTTTTGGTGAAATCATCATGTTTAATAGAAACATAACAATAAACTTTCTACTTGCTAGTTTGGAATGTTGGATTTTTCAAATCAGTGTACAGTGTTTACAGTTTTCCAATCACATTTAGTTGAACCATGGCCATTTTGGGTTCGATGTTTTTGCGTTTGATGCTCTCGTCACTTTCGGCGCTTTCAGGACCTCGCCGCCTTTGCTGTGGATGACAGCGATGAAGAGGAATGGGAACTGGTAACATGAGCGACACCTCGCGAGGACGGTGTGGTCAAGTTGGGAGAGGCAGAGATTTTTTTGGGTGGAACTGGTGGAACAGATAACAATTAGATTTGCAAAGCAGTGACAGCACTTGCCGATTCCTGCATTGTGGCAATGCCAGGAGCTCCAGTCAAAGTGTTTTATTTTTCGTCTCACCAACCTGCAGAGGCAACCGCCTCACCGTGTACAGTGTCCAGTTCTGCAGGGCATCGAGAAACGAAAAGCCGTTTGGATCTTGGCATACTCCAATCAGCATTGATATCCAGTTAAATTGCCTATATTTTTCTAGGTAACGGTATTGTTGACATTTATATATTGATGTACACCTATTCAAAAAAGTAGCACCTTCCAGAATCTTCCAGATGTATTATACCAACATGCCCAGCCCGAGAGGTGGAGGAGGTTCCGTCGCATGCGGCTGAACCGTCAAGGGCGAAAGTGGTGGATTTCAGCGTAGACGTGGCTTGGCACGCGAGAAAGAAACATGGGAATGTGTGGCTGAACAAATGCAGCTTTTCGGTGGGTTCAAATCTGGGATGGACCGATATATTTTTGGTTGGTACTTGAGATTGCATGACATTCTTGCTGTACCCATTTAGTGCATGGTTTCTTTCAGTAGCCGCGGTAACAGCTGCTTATCTTTCTTTCCCATGCAGTTGGCAGCTGGCACGCGGGGTGCCTTCAACTGCTTCAAACAAATCGAGGGGGAGGAAACGGGCCTAGCTCGAAACAAGGAACATCCATCGCACCTATTGAATCCAGTTGACAATAAGCATGAGATGCGGTCTGATTTCAAGACATTCCATAGGCTTTGTGGGTCTTGCTCCCATGGAAGGGGACAACTCGACCCCTTTTTCGCAGCACTGAGGGTGCGCCAATGCAGCCGTCCGTACATGCCTCAGAAGTACATGAAAACCTTGGCATCACTCTGAAGAGATGTGGAGGGCAGAGATTTGAAGGGTTCTTTTGTTTTTTTTGGCTTAGATTCTTTTCGCACGATCTTGATCGCACGAGGCGGATTATATACATAATATATCATAATATGTATTGTATGTCCGCTTTTTGCAATTGCCATTGCATTCTAATTTTCACACAATCGCTGGGTTGGATTCTGCAACTGCTGATCAACTGATGATTTGCTGAACATTGGCGACCTCACAACGGGTTCACCAGAAGGATGTTTAACAGGGGAGACTCATTCCAACACTACTATAAATGTCCAATTAGCTCGGGAAATTGACTAATGATTCCTAATTATGCCAACGAGCCCTGTTTAATATTTGTACATCATGGCATTCATGGCCATCATTATGAAAATGTATATTTATATACTATACTATATATTATAATATATATATATGTATACACATAATACATAACATATATAAATGTGTATATATATATAATACACAATTATCTATATTGACCATGTAACTGGGATGAAATCCCACGAAAACGAGCCTCGTTCGTAATGGACTGCCCTTCAGGTCCCGCGTGCGAATCCCTGGTCCCGCGAGGCAGATTCTGGACAGATGGACCATGCATATGTGAACAGCAGATGGACCCTGATCTCAATACTATGAACAATCTGCCGTTGTCGATGCTCCAGGCCCGAGTACTTGGTCAGAATGGTAGCAGCTGCAGCGCCTATCCAACCTGCGCAGAGGACCGGCTACAAGGAGAATGCTGTCCCAACGATGCACCTTGGCGGCATCATCAATCACCTTCGTCTTTTTCATCGCAAGATTGATTTCTCAAATGATTCTAATCTTGAAATACCATCAAGTAAACTAACATAGCTATGGAACATGGCCCATGTATAGTTTTATAGATGATTTTCCAAGCAACATTGGTGATCTTCCATAGCTATGTCAGTTTATCGGAGGGTCAGTCAACAAAAATCCCGACAGAAAGCCAGGAAGGCGTAATGCTGAGCTGCTGCAAGGGGCCTCTGCTGAACGCAGAGGAAGCAGCTCCAGGTGGCGGGGAGTGGAGCGTTGACAAACGGGAAAACAACACGTAGTGAATTGACTGGTGATTTTGCGCGGCATTTTGTTGGGTTTCCATTCCCATGGGATTTTCAACAGATAATATTTTTTTTTTGGCCCCTGACAAAACCCACCATGAGCTGCAGCACATTGCAGCACCACTTCCCTGCCAGGAAGTGCCTGCAGTTCCTTCAAGGCCTGCATGGCCATGAACTTGAGAGAGGGTGCCTGCTGCCCAAGTCCAGCTGGCATCAGGTGCGCCAACCACCTGGGGGGTTGGCCCATTGAGAATTTGGTTCCAATCTTAACAGGTTGAGGTTTGACGCTGGCTATGCTGGCTATGCTGATGATATACTGGTGGTTGGGTCTCCTGGGTCTCCCTTAAAATTCTCAGCTTGGCTTGTGAATCGTCCCAGGTTGTCTTGCTGTGATCTCTGAGCGCAGTGGAGCCGTGTGCTCAACCGGAAACAGATGGTGGGCCCAAAGAGCCTGCTTGAGGTGTACAGGATGCAGCCCCGCTGGTGTGCATGAACTCCGGCTGGTGCTGATAAAAATCCAGCCTTTCGGAGAAAGATGAACGTTAAATTCCAAGAAACTCAGCACCTCTTTGTCAAATGTCCTTTATTATTATTATTGTTGATTATTATAAATTATCATTATTTTTATCCTTGAATGGAATGATGATCTGAATTGAGCAATATTTTTGGAATGGAGTGAACCAAGACAGAGAAATGTTCGCGGCAGCTCCAGCATGGAGGCTACAGGATGGGCTCCTGGTGTCTCGCGAAGTTGGGTGCGGTTGAGCACTGAATTCGCGACAGTTCCAGCACGAAGATTGCCGGATCTCGGATGACTTGTCCGTGAAGGGAACATCCCACTCCCAAATCATCTTGGTCCACTGTTCCACTATATTTTTCTATGACATTAGCCAATTTTGGATATTTCTTGGGTACGAACCCAAGTTTCTGCCCCCATTTCAACGTCATTTCCAATTCCTAAGTGGGACTTCCAAGGCTTCGAAGTCTCGCCAAAGTTGCATCACTGCTCGACCCAATGAGTCACTGATAGCATCGGTGAGACCAAAAAAGGTGTTTCAAAGGTGCCAATCACTTCCCTACCTTCAACAATTTGCAGTCTTTTCATGCATTGTTGGCACCGAATCCGAGGTGCGCGAGTTCTTGTGTCAGAACCGGCAGTGCGGGACCAAATTGGAACCATTGGGGCCCATGGGCAGCTGGAGCTGGAGCCCCAGCCGTAGCCGTAGCCGCCGAGGCTCATCCCGGAAGTGCCCACGGAATCCAAGATGAAGATCTTCAGATTGCTCCATGTGGGGCATCTCAGCCCGAGATCATCGGATCATCAAAAGTGTCACCAGCTTTTTTCAGGGACCTGGGTTTAGGGTTGACAGTTGAAGGATTCCTAATGGCTGACTTGATGACCCAGCTGACCCAGCTGTTTTTCTGTGCCTTTTTCAAGTGCCTTGAAGGACTATTGCATGGAAGCTTGGGCGGATCTTCACAGCTCAAATCCGCAGGAGCCAGTCAGCAGCGTTGGAAAATTCATGGAACCTCGATGAACATCTGAAATGTGCATCTACTGAAGATGCACATCTAAGAATTTTCCAGGCGTATGATGCATGTACTGCTTTTATCTGCTTTTGATGGTGTTGGAGCCTGCTTTTTGTGTATCCAATACATTCCAATACACCAAAGCTTTGATCGATTTGATGGGATACCCATGGATACCCCTTTCATAAAAATGGACGAACTTAGGATCTGAAATCTCTGAGTCACCGTTCAATGCTCCGAAATCTCTGACACCACATGATTCAGTTGGTCCCCGCAAAATCCATCGGGATATTCGCTTAGATCATCCCCCCCAAAAAAACACAATTTGCAGCAGCCAAAATTTCCACATTCCAACCAAATTCAGTTAATCCCTCAATTTGGTTCATCCCAATTTCACAGGACGCTGATGGCTCCAGACTCTTAGAAAAACTGAAAGAACTGTGCCTTGGATTGCGATTTTCACCACGTAACCATCAGCGTCCTGGGGGGAATCAAAAGGTGGGACTGCTCGAGTGCTTTTGAAATCCAAGAAATGCTTGTTGAACAGTTTAACCATCCACGAAATGGAAAAAATGCTGGGAAGAAGCATCCAAAAAACGGTAGGGACGTGGCTTCATATCGCTTGATTGATGGAAATGTAGTTGGACTAGTTACGAACCATTGTTCGAGCTAGTTATAACTGGGTCAAGCGCACTTGGGGGACTTACAAACAGCAGTGTACTGCATTGCCTATCATGCAGATGGTGAACGACTCTGATTCGACATGCAAGACGCGATGAGTATTTGCCCCAAAGCTCACAACACCAGGGAAGGCTTGCTGTCCGATGCCAAGGCCGTTGTTGGTGCCCTTCTTGCATCAACAAAGCCTGGCAATTCCAGTGAGCGTCAAGGCAAGCCTGCAACATCCTGGGCAGATGGTGCCCACAAAACACTTCAATCATCCTCAATGATCCTCACACATCTTCAAATTCAGGACGAGGGACGATATCAACAAGTGATTGAGAGTGTGGTCACGTGGACGCTGCATTGCAGAATCTTGCCGTCAGGCACGCGTATTGAAGATGGCTGCCTTGTATGCTCCGGGCTCAGCCAACCCCTTCCCTGATCATTGCTGCCGTGCGTCGCAACTTATACTACTTGCCAACCCACAGATTTTAGACTTGCAGGATTATCAATCCCATGTTGTTTCTTTTTTTGGGATATATACATATATACACATGATTACACATGTATATAGATATATAATTTTGAAATTATATGAATATGAATGTATGCATGTATGTTCATGCATTATGGCATAATTATACATATAAACTAACATAAACTAACATAAACACATACCCAATTCGGAGCCAACATCGATTTCTAGCCCATCGCTGCCCAGGATCTACCGCAAAGCATGCGGCTCCTCGATGAAGAGCTCCTGTCACGAGCGCGGGATCGTTGGATGCTGAGGAAAGTTTCGGGGAATGTTCACGGTGATTGCATGGTGATTTAATGGGGTTATAGTTATAATAGAAGACCTAGGGGACCACAATCCCATTAATGTTATAATGATGGTGATTTAATGGTCCCCCACATTAATGGTGATTTAATGGTTATAATATATGGATGTGGGTCAAAATGGAAGACCGATGTGGGACCACAGATGGATGTTAGTCTAGTTTAGTATTCACCATCCATAATTATTGGGGTACCTAATTTTTGAAATATATATATGGGTTTGTCTGAAAATAGTGTACCCCTACACCCAATGGTTTTGCTGATCATTATCCCTACTAAATGGCTATAATTGGGGGTATACCCCATTTTCAGACATACCCATATACATAATGTATATATGCATAATGGAAAATGCCCAAGTGATACTGGTTGCTTCAGAAGGGGATTCCCAGTTCATGGATTGTGACACTCCATGATCCCCAATATTTTGGGCTTCACCCCCAACCTAATCACCAACCAACAGGGGTCGTGGTTGTATTGATGATTGTTTATTTCCTGGATCCTGGCCAAGGATGATCATCATTTAATCATTTTGCCCATTTGAACTTGGTGCACTGCAGGTCTCATGGCACTGGGTGATTTGCGGGTGACCCAGTCTAGCCAGAGAGATCGCTCAGGAAGAAACCAAGAAGAATTAACATGAGAAGCAGGAATTGTGCTCAAAGGGTTGGATACGGTATATGACTATCTTGCATTTTAAGTCTTGATCTTTCTCAGGCACAGCTAGATGGATGCTATCTCACTCCGGGACATTGCCTTGTTGATTGTGACTGATCTTTCATTTTGAACGCTCCGCTATGAAGATGTAAAGTTTTACGGTGCTTCACCCAGCTTCCCCCTTTTGCTTCACCCAGGCCCTCGCAGGTGGAATTGGAGGAGCCGCACATGGTGGGCAGCGGATTCGTGGCTCCACTGGTATTTCACCCTAAGTTGGGGGTGGTGACTCACTCCAGTAAGAGCTCCAAGATAATCTATAATTGCTGGGTGATAATCTATAATTGCTGAATTTGATTCTAGATGCCTGAATTGGTTATAGATTCATTTCCACATCATTTATGACCGGAAGGTCTCCCCATTTTTGATCCTAAGTCATTTGTTTGAGGAGGGCTATTTATTTATTTTTATTTATTTTTATTTTTTCGGCAGGTTTTGGAATTATTTTTGGGTTCCTGGGTGTATGGTTTCCTGCTTCTCTGCTTCTTTGCTTTTTGCTTTTTGCTTTTCCTGCTTCTCTGCTTGTCTGCTTGTCTGCTTCTCTGCTTTACCTGCTTCTTTTCTTTTCTGCTTCTGCTTTTCTGCTTTTGTGCTTTACCTGCTTCTTTTCTTTTCTGCTTCTCTGCTTTCCCTGCTTCTCTGCTTCTCTGCTTTTCTGCTTTTGTGCTTTGCTCCTCTGCTTCTCTGCTTGATGTCTTTACAGCCTCTTTGTTTTTTCTTTTCTTTTGCTTTATTCTCTCCTGTTTGTAAACACCCTAGGTGAAACCCAAAGAAACCTTAAAGAAATCCTGATAAGAACTCCTGATAAGAAACCCTACATGAAACCCTAAATGAACCCTAAAGAAACCATAAGTTAACCCTAAAAAAAAGCAGAGATGAAACCCTAAAGAAACTTTGAATGGCACCCTAAATAACATCCTAAAGATACCCTAAACGACACTCTAACAAACCCTAAATGAAACCCAAAAGAAACCCTAGACGAAACTCTAAAGAAACCTAAACCTACAGGAAACCCTAAATGAAACCCTAAATGAAACCCAAAAGAAACCTTAAAGAAACCCTAAATGAAACCCTAAATGAAACCCTAAAGAAACCCACATGAACGTTTGAAAATCCTGAGAAGAAATCCTGATAAGAAACTCTAAAGAAACCCTGAACGAAATATAAAGAAACCCTAAACCTAAAGAAACCCTACATGAAACCTGAAATGACACCCTAAATGAAACCCTGAAGAAACCCTAAATGAAACCCTACATGAAACCCTACAGAAACCCTAAAGAAACCCCGAATGAAACCCGAAATGAAACCCGAAATGAAACACTAAAGAAACCCTAAATGAAACCCTAAAGAAACCCTAAATGAAACCCTAAAGAAACCCTAAATGAAACCCTACATGAAACCCTAAATGAAACCCTAAAGAAACCCTAAATGAAACCCTAAAGAAACCCTCACGAAACCCACATGAACGTTTTAAGTACCAAAATGTAGCAAATACCATGCAAATGAGAGGTTGAAGTGCCAAAACGTGGCAAATACCATACAAAATGGAAGGCGAACATGGCCAAATGTAGCAAGTACCATGCAAAATGCAAAGTGACCATGCCCAAATGTAGCAAATACCATGCAAAATGACAGATTCTAGTTCCAAACTGTTGCTGTTGCAAATACAAGGCAGATGGTACCAGGAAAGAAAGCCAAAAAAAAGTTCAAACAACTGCCATATGCACCCTTTGTTTGTTGGTCAACTCCCAGGTTTTTGGACGGCCAAACCGACAGGGGTTTTGATGATTGCCCATTATTGGATTGGTTGAATTCCATTCGGAACATTTCGACAAAATTGCTTACCAGACATTTTCGTGATTTTTCAGAGATATGATCATCCCAGAGGAGCTGGCGAAGAAGGTCAGATCCGAGCTCAGTAGCAACGTGGCAGAGGACGCGTCCATCCTGTCAGGCGGGTTTTCTTTTTTTGGCTTTTCGGGGAAATCTTCGGGAAACCATGGGATAAACCCTCTGGTAATTTGTTACAGTTTGCTATTGAAAATGGATGATTTATAGTTGGTTGACCTCTTCAAAAATGGTGATTTTCCATAGTTATGTAAACGTTTACCAGAGGGTATGATCAACATTGATAAAATATGGGATATATGAGAGGATTGGATGGGACCAATGCCTTTGAAGGTTTGTTCACAGAACAAGCTTAGCCGCCATCAGCGATTTAAAAATATCTTGGAATTCTCCAAAAGAGTTGATCCAGTTGCATGGTTTCGGAAAGGACTTAAGGGCAATATGGAAATCTAAATCCATGGCTTGGGGTGCACTTCCACGTATAATTTGCGTGGGTTTTTCATGACAACTATAGGCTATAGGCTCAAACATATCCCAACTCACTGGGGTCGACAGCGACAAGAAGTGTTGGCTTGTTATCAATATCCCATGACTTGTCTCAATTATATCACCATATCCCGACTAGATCCGCATGATATCCTTGTTGTAGCTCCATTAGACACCATAAAATCACCATAAAATCTCCATTATATCTCCACAAAATCACCATCAAATCTCCATCACATCAGCACTATATCAATCCCCAATCCCCATCATCACCGAATCATCACCATTCTAATTCAGGCCATGTGCCCGGAATCCACGAAGCACCTCAGGTTTCGGGGCTTGGTCTGAAGATCTTGGGGAAGTTGCCCCAAATCTACGGGGTAATCATGGTTAATTATGATGATCCCCATGATTTTCGCCAGAAACTGGGGGTTTTTGCTGAGCATTTTCGGACACATTGCTAACTTTTCGTCAAGGTGTGGGGAAAAGGACATCCTTCTGAAGTCACATATTAAGGGAGTCTTGCGAAATCTCAAAGCGGACCATGCCGAATGGCTGTAAACTTCACAAAGGAAGGTTTGGTGCAGCCACGCAGGTATCACATACATGCTGAGCTCTCAGTGGGTTGGGAGTTTTCAAACATGAACATCACCTTGGCAGAAAGCTTTCGCAGCTTGAGATTCAGAGCTGTACCTATCCCGCTGTGGACGATTGGATACTAAGGATGTGCCCGTTGCAGAGGCACGCGACTGGCGGGGATTGCTGATGCTTTAAAGAAGTGCAGTAGGAACTGCTGGTGAGTGGCGGTGATGTCTTTTTCAATATGCTTTGATGATGTATATATTATATATGTCTATAAATGATGCACATTGTACATGTATTACAATTTTTATAATAACTATTCTACATATAATATTCAGATCAAATATCCAACATTTTAATCTTTACGCAGTCACGAAGCATCTACGACGGCTGTGGCCTCAGGTGACCAATGATCGGAAGGGTGGTCTGAAAGTTTGCCAAGCAGTTTCTTGGAGCCCCAAAATGCCAATGCCACGACTGGATACCCAAGAAATTCCAAAGGGGTCGGACTGCGGCAGATTAGAGCCACCTTTCCGTAGGAATCAATCCCTTGGGTAGTTTCTGCCAAAGCTGCGGGTCGGATGTTGCGTTAAGAGGGCCCTGTCATCAACGACACTAGAAAGGCACTTTTTCTGCCAAAATGAACTTCAAAATAAAAAGAGAGGCTGTTTCCATAGTGGTGAGTCTTGTGAATTGCTTGGCTGATGGCAGAGCCCTCACACATCTTGCCTCCCGATGCAAGGAAATTGGCTTCGTAGTTAGTTAATTGAACGATTGGTCCCCAAAACCCCGTCCACGTTCCCCACCCAAACCTCCTTGGAGGTTGGGGGCTTAAGGACATTTGGGGGATCTGAATCATTGCTGCTTCATGCAAAGAGGAAACGTGAAGCCACTTGCTGACCATTTGGAGCACTAACTTCACAAGGAAACTCCATCAGCAGGTTTGTTGTTGGATGAAAGGCACACCCTGTGAGCACTTGGCCTCAAAACATTAGGAAGATTCCATGAACTTCCTACAGATTGCTGGTCACTGCTGACTAAGTTTGTTCGCAACTTTTCAGGAAGAGAGCTCCCAGTCAGTAGAAAATATCCATGGTGCACGAATGCAAAAATGTGCTTTGCCTCTAAACGGCGGGGCGCCACATGCACTGTCCATAGTCGGAGCACCCAGAGCACCAACGGCCAGGGCATTTTGTCCACATGGTCATACCAGGCAAGCATGACAAACAGCATGCATCTAAACAGAAGATCAGTTGGTGTGCGATTCTCGGTTTTCTATGGTTTTCTGCGGTATCCCTTAGATTATTTCCCCCAAACCAATTCCAACCAGTCCTTGAAGGTTGATAGGTGATGGCTGTTGGGGGATAAGCCAAGGATCCCCAGGAAACGGTGAACATTTTGGGGAAAAAATCTGTTACAGTATATAGCAATATGCTATGGCATACTGTAGCCAGCAGCCAGGATTTGGTCTGTTTTTGATGTCCTTGTCCTGCGAATTCAGTTAGAGGTGCTCCCCGGAATTGAATTGCACATCGTCTCAGCTCATGTGCTACGCATCTCAATCTCTGAGAAGCCAAAAAGTGGGAGGAACTGCAAGGTGTCTGGATGGCAGGAAAGATGGAAGTATATGACACAGCAAACCTTTCAGCTGCAAACTCTGGTTCTGAAGATGAGTGGAGATTGCATTTGACTCTCAGGGTGCCCGTAAGTGATTTCGGAATATTTCGGAAGAACCCAGACAGACGTATCAGTAGTTCAAGAAATGGATGTGTCTGAAGTTTGAACATGTGGTATGCCCCCAAAAATGGCTGCTTTAAATGGGAAAATGATGATTAAACACTAATTATATAACACGTGGATTTTGGGGTAGACTAACCCAAATAAGTGGTGACCTTGCAGTAGGTTCGATGGCCAAATCTTGAGACTGACCGCATCCTCTTCCGCCGCCAAATTCATAGCTTCAAAGTTGACAAGTAAAACCATGTTGGTGCCAGAGACAAGACTCAGTGACTGCCTCTGAGATGTGGAATGCTTTTCCCAACAGCCACAACCATTCCACAACTGCCTAGAGCTTGGAGAATGGTCCACGTTTCATGATGGGCATCCCAGAAAGCTGAGTAGCAGCTACATTTTTCATAAGGCATAAGTTAGGCAGAAGCATCATCTTAGCCGGTCATCTCATGTTCCCGATGAAAATGGCGCTGGGATTTAGCCCATTTTCAATGTAAAACCCAAATCATATCCCATGAGAATGGTGATATGTCTGATATCTCCCATGATCATTTCATGTTTTTTTTCCAACTATAATCGGTGATATATCCCATGATATCAATGAGATCCCCTATGACATGATATCAATGATATCCCCTATGAAGCCTGATTTTTGATCAGCATTTTACTGCTAAAATCCAAGAAAATCTGGGGCACACCTCAATGATGCCTGGGACATATGGCTGAGGAGAAAGGCACCCGAGGGGATGGATCCCTTGGGAAACACAGGACCAGACGAGCATCAAGTGTAGATGTTGTAACCCCAAAAAACATCGAAAAGTTGTGATTTGCAACTATTTTGGGAGGATTTTGGCTACTTATCTGACTTATCTCTTTTTTTGGCTTGGCGCCCAATCGATGTTATGGGGGCATGTGACAAGTGAAAGCCCTTGGTTTTGACCGATCTGCATATCAATGGATGTCCTGCTGCTGTCACGTTTTCAAGACGAAGATGCGGTGCCAAGCATTTCTCCTATAGATACAAAATTGATTGGAATGAAGGAACCCACCATCACCGCACGGCCCAAAAGTTGAGTAAATCATGGTAAATCCCCAAAATTGCTGAGGGAACATGAGGATTAATTCATAGATTGAGGAGGTTTTTCCACATTTTCCCCTAGATTTTCAGCCCAAGATCATCTCCAGGTGATGTCACTGCGGAGGCATGCCGTGTTCTGCAGCTCACAGAGGAACTCATCCCCTTCGGCGTGGCTTGACATTGGGGAAATGGAAAAAATCCCAGGGAAAAACTGCCCAGTTTTGTTTCAGGGATTTCTTTTGGGAAGTGCTTTGGAATGGGCTGTCTTACCATTCCAACTCCGAGTTCCAGCAGTGTTTGAACACAACTATTTTTATTTCATGTTGAGGTGTGGGTACGGGGCAAAATTAGGTGTTTGAGGAATTCACGGTTTAGGCAGCCCGAAGAATCATGAGATATTCTCATATATTAAAGCATACCATCAATCAACTATTTACCACCATATTCAATATATATATATACATACACAATTACATACAATGATTATGATATAAAACTTACCACTTACCATCGACTATTCACCATTTTTTGCCATAATTATATTCATTGGTTCCGGATAATTTTCTCATTTCTATCTATCTATCTATCCATCCATCCATCTATCTATCCATCCATCCAACCATCCATCCATCTTGTACAAGGGTCACTGAATATGCCTCTGGGGATTTGTTTCACATCACCACCTTATCTCTTGGAGATGAACTATTCCCTTAGTACATCCTATTCCATCCTGAAGTCACAGCGGCCAAGCTGCGAGATGTCCTGCGAGGCAAACGTCTGCAGGGCTCCAAGGCCATTCAAACTGCTGCAGGCAACGTCGCTGACAAAGGCATGTTGAAGGCCGGAGCGGCAGTTCTTGGGGCGGTCCAGCACCACAGGATATGATGGGGACATGATGGGGTTATGTCGTATTCACCAAGCACGACTCAATGATGGAATATGGGTCTACCTATGTCTACCATGGTCTACTGGTTATTCATGTTGCAAAGCCAATAGTAATCCATCCCATTCAGCATCCCAAATAGAGGTACACCGGAAAAAAACCCATCATAAGCCTCCATTGGGGATGGTTCAGTGTTGACTTTACCACATAGCCCCAGTAGCTGCTACAGTTTACAATTGGGAAATGATGACCTTTGCATGGAATGCTGCTTAAGTAACCGTTCAAAGTGTGTTTCAATCAATTGTTGACCTTGGAATTCCCATCATAATCATCATACATCATACATCTTTGATATCAACCAGCAGAAATATACAGAATTCATGGCTGTGGTTTCTCATCTCTGTTGCTTCCAAAAAAGAGACATATCGAGGCTTATCGTGGCTTCGCCTTGGAAGAAGATACCTCCAAAATTCATGGTGACCATCATCATTTGGCTATGGATCAATACCTATGAAAATACCATTTGGTATGGGGGTTATTCACATCCATTTTAACCCAGCTATGACTTGATGTGAACAAAAAAGGGGTACTATTGGTTTTGACACACTGCCATTTTTCCCCCGTTTTTGGAGGACAATCCATCTACGTTGAAATCACGTTGAATCCCCCATGTTTGGACTGGTGAAAAATCCCACGAAAATGCTTGGTTCGTCCTCAGCATTTTGGTGGTTAAATGCCAAATCACCATTTTGGTTGGTAATTGAGAAACATCATTCTTGGTAGTAAAATCCAAGTATTTGTTGGTTAAAATCACAATTTTTGTTGATTAAACTCCTAATTTTGGTTGGTTAAACTCACCCTTTTCTTGGTAAAATCCACATTTTTGTTGGGTAAACTGTCAGACTTCAACCATCTTCCATCCAGGCCTGGAACCAGTCGCAGGTCGACGAGCTGATCCAGCTGATGGTGCAGCAAAAGGCGGGATTTTACCGGGGGATTTCACATTTCATGGTGACTTAATCGTGAGTTATAGGGGTTTCATGGGGATTTACAGGGGTATACTGGTGATTTTATGATGAATGAGATTTTATGGTGATTTGCTGGAGATTTTAGAACGCGGAATTGGGATTCAAAGTATTCAAGTCGATGCCAATCACCAAGAAATATAAAACATATTAGATAGAGGTTCGAGTGAGTTAAAGATCAAACAAGCATGGGGGGCATGAACAACCAAAGATCTTGGATTTGGCTTATTTCCTAAGAAATATGGGCATTAGAGTAATGACAAAACGTGGATCTGGCTGATTGAACCAAAACACATGTGGGGATTGAGAGATTTCAGCAAGATTGGGGCTTGGGTGATTTGAAGAGCAAGAAATAGGGATCGAACCGATTCAAACAGAAGGAATCTAGCTGATTTCAAACGAGACTCCACAGGCGTGGTCTGTACCAACAAGCGGCATTCACGGCATTCAGTCCATCAAGTCCATAGGATCAATTTTGAGTCATGCCAAATTTTTCAGTGAGGATATCACAAACAGAGATAGTGGAGACAGTGGAGTCTGAAGTTCGGAAATCTTGGGACGGCAGGTGCTGCGTGAGGAAAAGGAAAAGGTTGGAGGCCAAAAAGGAGCTGGCAAAGGAAAAGGTTGGAAGGCGCCAAAAAGATTGCGAGAAGCGGCCAATGCTGCAGCTTGGTGTGAAGTCGCCAAGGTTCTGTCAGAATGACAGCTGGAACCTTGGGGGGATGGCAATGAAGTTAACATCACAACTAATTGTATCAGATCCCGTGATGGGCAACGCTGACCTGGGTAATTTAGTTACTGCATTTAGTGGCGGGAATATGGGAAGAGTGACAACACATGGGTGAGTGAGGCGAACGATTAAAGTATTGTATTGCGCATTGGATAATATGAGATGTGAGAACGATGCGAGCAAGGTGCGAGAGTCCGTACAAGGTTGTAGGGGAGGAAGGTCGGGAAGGGCTAGGTGCTGGGGCGGTCAATGTTTAGCGGCTAACCCAATTCCAGTCCTGCAAGTCTAAAAACCCTCTGTGTAGGTGGCTTTCAACTCTGCAGTCATTAAGTTCAAGTCGGGGGGGCGTGACACCCTGGCACCTTCCCGTGTTCGGGGACGTTGGGTCCCCTCCTACGGGGGTGGGGGCTCTTCCCTGGGCACTGGTGTCAGGCCGACGGTCGTGTGTGGCCGACACGCCGTCATAAACTTTTTGGTGGGGTCGGTTCGGGGCCCTACGGTGTTACGTGGTACGTGGAGGTCAGGGTAGGGGAGGTAGGTTTTTTAATTGGGGAAGATGGAGGAGGTTCGGGTGGGAAATGGACGATCACTGCAGAGGCGTAAGCGGAAGGCATCACTGTGTCTTACTTCAGGGGCGAGGCATCTTCGACCGAGGTTGCAACAAGGGGAGGTCAACCAGGTTGCGACCTGGTGGCAGTGTTTATAAGTGTAGCATGATGTGTGGTCGGAATCTAAGCCGGCATACGCCGCCATGTAGGGGCTCTTCCTTGGCTAATCGGACGTGTAGATACCCAGGATTCCACCCGCATGGGATGTTTCACTTGGACCGGCTCACTGTGGACTTTTTTGTATTGGGCTACCTTTCGCCGTAATGCCATGTATGCAATATCCCCATTGATGGGTTAAATCCCAGTATATCCTGGACAAGGTGGAAGAATCTGGATGGATCACAGGGGGCTGTACGAGTCCAGTTGCCTCTTGAAGCCTAGGCCAAGCTGCGCAATGGGGACCTCACTCTGCTGCTCGACATTTGAAAAAGAGTTGCTTCTCTGCTTCTGCGCTCCTCGACAAGATCTCACATCTCAGCTGAATTTGGAGTATTTCGGGTGCCATCAGCTGAGGTTGATGTCCAACTGTCCCAAAGCTTCAGCTCCTGAAGCCACAGAGGCTCTGCTGGTGGAAAGTGTACTGACTCATCTGACTCCACATAATAGTTGGAACTCCCTTCTCAGGCTGCCCAGTTCCACATAGTTCCACTGTTGATTTGATGCCGAAGACTTTCGGAAACGGTGCTTTCTACCCAAGACTCTGAATGTCACGATGCTCAGGATTTAGGGACCCCACCTGCGACGGAGAGTGGGGAGGCAGGCGAAGCCGGCAGTGCGGAGGTAGAGAATGTCTCAAGATGTCTCAAGATTTGGGTCATTCTACTACGTAGGGAAAATGGATGATAAGAGCACGCAGAACTTTTGCTGTAGCTTATTTTCAGACAAATCCAGTAACCATTGCCTTTCATGAGCGCACATTTCTCAGGGTCAAGCACTTGAAATTGGGATTGTACCTCTTGATGAACTGATGCAACAGGCCCAAGAACGTTTGGCATGGGTTCTGTTGCACAGTAACCATTGATGGATTTTGAACTTTACCTTCCAGGTTTCCATGTTTGTATAGTTAATCATCATTGCCTAACGGTTTAACGGTTGCTTCAAGGGTTTTTCCTTTCCATAGTCGCTTTCAGCTGGCTGGTAGGCGCAAGATCCCGCCAGTCCAGCCCCCAAGCGCAAACGGCTCCGGAAGGCCCAGGGCTATGCAGGAAGCCTGGATTAATTTGACCACTGGGGGTTCATTGGTTGGTTATAGGATGTTATAAGTGTAATGTCAGTAAAGCAAGGTCATAAAGCAGCAGCCATATGGAGTGATGGTTTATACCATCCATAAAACTGGTAAATTTGGAGATGATGGAATCCTATTGCTTTACTATAAGTCTATATCACAATGTAAACCGTACAACCCCCCTACCCCACTTGAGGCTTCGACCCCACTGATCCCGGGCCAGGTGAAAGATGTGCCCATGGAGTGCCTTGAGCAGCATCTTGGGGGGTCCCCGGAAGGATATGATCAGCTGTTGAAATTGGATCCTGAGAAAGCATATACAATACATATACAATACATTACAACAAACTCATAAACATGGGGCCGAAAGATATCTGCCCCGCCTCGCCCATGATTGCAGGGTCTGAGAGCACCAAGTTTCTCCACCGAAAACTCGCACGGACTCTGGGATGGGCTTCATCGATCTATGGGGGGTTTCGATCTCCCCATGATATGGGTTGAAATCCACGTTTCAGGGGTGCATCCAACCCATCCAACCCATCCAACCCATCCAACCCATCCAACCCATGGAGCCCAAGGAGCGAGGCCGCGGCTCCGATTGTGGAGGATTTGGACCAGCAACTTGTGGCGTGCGAGGTGCGGATTCAGGATCTATGTTAACCAAACGGAGGGTATTTATGATGTGGGTATGGCTAAACCCGGAATGCATTTTTGTTGGTTGTGAAAATACTGAGAATCATTTGTTTTTTTTTGGTATCCCATCTTCAATCCCACAAAACAACATTCCGAGCTCGAAAGTGCAATGAATCTTTCTTGAACCAGCCGAATCTGCCAGTGTTTTGAAGCACAGTCCACAGTTCATGTCACGCCAGGTGCCAGATCCTGAAGATCCAGCGGCGGAGCAGGTTGGCTGTTGCATCTCTGATTTCGAGACTTTTCACATCTGGGTCGACTGCACAGTCCAAAGATGTCCACAGTTTGTGGTCCACAATAAACATCTGTGACCCAGGAGAGTGGTCCGAAAGATGAGAAAGTCCCGGACTCCAAGCGATTTCAATCGCTCTTCGGGGCAAGCCGAAAGTCGACCAACAGACAGTCCAAGGCCAAGGTGCAGCCGCTGAGCTGTGGTTTCTGGTCACACTGGGAGTAATAGGGGTTGATATGGGTTGATACCTTCTCAAACTGAAATTATGATATGGTATGATAGGGTATGATATGGCAGTGTGTCAAAACCTTGTACCCCTGGTGAACATCAAAATAGCTGGTAAATGGATGTTCATCCCACTAAAAATGTATCTATAGGTATTGACCCATACCCATATGGTATGATATGGTATGATATGGTATGATATGTTATGATATGGTATGATATGCTATGATATGCTATGATAGTTTATCAGGATGACCTTCCCGAAAAAAAATAGCTGATGCCTGACGCATGATGTGAAGCTGGGAAGCTGTTAAAAGTCTGCAGGCCACAAGACGTAGATCCAGTTTGAACAAGCAGGATGAGGACAAGGTGGGGTTCATCCCACCACATTTCTCGTTTTTTTGTCCCAAATGGATGGTTTACCCTCTGGTAACCAAACATGGTTGTGGAAAATCATCCTTTTAAACAAGTAAATCATCTATAAACGGACTATTTTCCATAGCTATGTTAAATTACCGGAAGGTAATATTGAAACCGCCCACTTGCAGGTCCAGTGATATCCCAACCTTGACCCATGGTGCAGGAGGAAGAAGGCTGGCCACCTGTTCCCTCTGATAGCATCCCAGCCGCAGAGATTTGATCTATGTTTTATCACTGGTCCCAACTATCACAGGCCATCACTGGCCAAAGATGAAACTCTTGGGGATGGAGTCAGCAACTGAGGTAGTGGGGATGAGCTGGTGTGGATTGGAGGCGGCCAACGTCCATCGCCCGTCCCTTGACAGGTGACAGGTCCTTGGGAGTTTTTTTTTGACCCCAAGCTGAAACCAGGGCATCTTGGATCTCAGAATGGTGCAATACCCAACATGGCTGTTAATGGATGTTAATGGATATCAAACATGAGGAAGTTGAGGTTACCATTGCGATTTGTGGCTACCGTATTTTCAATCCAACCAGGGGGCCCCAGGTGCGGCGACATCGCCCAAGTGCCGCATGTCCGGAGCCGCCTCGTGAACCGCTGGAGCCCTTGCAGCAAGAACCTGTGCAGGTGCATCCCATGATTTAGGTGGAAGTTAGTGGGCTAAACTGCACACAAGTTTGATGATAATATTAATATTAATTATAACGTATTATGAAAGTTGCACACTATTAGCAATGAATAACACTACCTTCGCAAAATGTTTTTTTTTTTCTGTGTTTGAACGCAGTTTCACACAAGTTTGATGATATTACAGGAGGTCTCCCCACACCACTATGCCAAAGTTTGTTAAAAGAGGCCACATCGCCCGGCCGCCGGCTGCCGTGGCAGTCCAACGTGCCATGGTGAGATCATGAGATCTGGAATTTTGCTTGGGAACGTTGGCCAAGAAGGGACTATGGTTTTAGAGTCATGTAGACCCAAGTGCAGATGCAATCCATAAATCTATTGGTATTTCTGGCAAAGCTGGGATGCCATCCACCATGGTTACCAATGATTTCTCTGGAGAAATATATTGATTTAGAACACCTTTTCGAACAAAACCGCA
>Ga0126342_10003948_pt1 | contig 24928 bp, 15 predicted proteins | sample Cyp1metagenome_FD_92528 | JGI IMG/M metagenome (GOLD analysis project Ga0126342, IMG submission 92528) | Coral microbial communities from Lord Howe Island, Old Settlement Bay, Australia - Cyphastrea 1 metagenome | ecosystem: Host-associated > Invertebrates > Cnidaria > Coral ...
TAATGGGATCACATGGTTGCTCAAATTCACAGACCAAAAAGTTTTTCCTTCGGCCCTCAAAAAGAAAGCTGTTTCCATTAACCGCATCGGTTCTTCAGCGACCATGAAGGGCTTGGAGGTTCGCCCCAGATTGGTAAATAATGATGCTGTGATTCAACACTTGCACAAATTCTTCAATACCGATTCCGGAATGAATAGATCCCTTGATCGAAACTTTGACTGGAATGCTGGGAACCACTCCAATTCATCCTGTTGAATTAAATGTACCCTTTGCGCAAAGGGCCAGAGCAATTAGAAGGGCCCCTCATACCTTCGCCTCCCCAAATTAGTTGTTTTTTTTTAATTATGTGAATTTTTTGGCCACAGTGGTGCTGACGGTACGTCAACTGACCGTCCGCATCCCCACGTCTCACGCTGGGATTCAGCGCAAAAGCCGCAAAAATCCGGTGGTTAGGAGGGAGCGATGGGGAACTCTAGGTATCCATATTTTACTAGAGGTGCCTGTATTTTCCGATGTTTGTCACCATGCACTTTCCTAGCTTTCATTTTTCCATTCCCTGGGTTTGAAGAATCTGCCAGCAGAAACATGTTATTTTTACAGTAATGTTGCAATTTTCCAGCCTGGAACTCACTTTTTATAGGATGGTTTTGATAAATTGATTCATAAAGGGACTTTATGAAATAGTTTTAGTGCCTGATTATAATCCTTAAACCATAATTAAGTAATTTATAGGATGGTTTTGCACATAGCCTCCTTTACAAAAGGCTGACTCACTCAAAACGGTGCTTTCGGGCCCTGGGCCCCCGAAACATGGATGGTCCATATGGATATGGGTCAAAATGGAAGACCGTTAAGGGGACCACAGATGTGAGTTAGTCTAGTTGAGTAGAACAACCATCCATAATTTTATTGGGGTACCTAATTTTGACCCATCATATACATGGTATAATTTAGTTGTATGATGTTAACATATGTTAACCATGGTCATGAATGATAGTCATATACATTGTTAAAACATATAACATCATATGACTACTGTATTTTGACCATATTTCTGTGGTCAAACCATGGCTGATCCAACCGGGGTAGCCATGACTCCAGTGGAGCTAAACAGCAGCACTTGGAACACTATAGGATGGCCTTTAAGGCCAATCAGGAGCAGTTTTTATGCACCAGAGAAGCACCAAGAGGAGAACTGGGAACACAGAGTCTACTCCATCTGAAGAGACATCAATCTCATTTTTTTTCATGGTCAAAGGAGTCAAAGCCTCCAATCTCTTACTGGTGCTAAACGCAGGGAATGGATTCAATGGATGGCAATGGGGGTTGCTGGGATGATAACATTGATAGTTAGCCAGTGGATCATTCCCTTAAAAATTCCCTACTTACTTAGCACAAGTAAGAAAATTGGTTCAACCATAAATAACCCATGGTAATTTCAGGATCCTTACATAGGCCAAAAATATATGGTCAACCCCTCCAATCTTTCTTGGTTAAATCATGTTCAATCCCCAGCCGTTTGGAGAGGTGGCCTCTCCATCCATCTCCATCCCTTCACGGCACGTCACGGCACCCAGGAAACAGGAGAACCTTCCTCCTTCACCCAAGAAGGAGATGACCCGCTCCAAGGTGCTTCGGAGCATGAAAAACGGCGGGAGATGAAGATCTTTTAAGTAGCGTATAACCGGGCCAAATCTCCATTTTAATCCATTTTATTTATAGGAAATAACTATGGACAATTACTGAATCTCTTTAACCGTTTGTAATTTACCATAACTATGATAGCTATGGATATGTGTTTAATAACTTATTTGCTAACTATGGTGAGCCACCGAGCAAACAACCATAGTATTTTAACGGGATATTTGGATTCTTGCCAGATAATATGGGATCTATAAACATATATAAACATCTATAGTCTATAGCCATCTATAACTCTACAGCTGGAGTTACCCCTCTGCGAATTTGACATAACTATGGACAATCACCATTTTAAAAAGTACCAATTTACCGAGGTAAGCACTATATGTACTATAGATTGCTTTTGTACGTATGCCCATATCAGTTACACAAACCATTAGTGCCCATACCAGTTACACAAACGATTTGTGTGCTACACAGATAATTCTTAGATTTCTTAGAATTGTTTATTTTATATAAAGGTATAAGAATATGCATATATGTATACATATATATATATGATTTTATGACAGATGGTTACAGCTACGATGTACGCTTCATAAGGATATACGATGACTAGGCATGGAGAATAATCCCACTGAGTAAGTGGGCCATTTTTTTCGGGCACCTACTAAGCAGGCTCAGCAAAACCAGTTGCGTTGTGTGATCTTCCAAGTAAGTATATAGTACAGCTCCCAAAAATATGGGGACATCCTATATTATATCACTGGTTGGTGGTTTCAGACATTTTTTTCCCATAATATATGGGATAATCCTTCCCATTGACTAATACTTTTCAAGATGGTTAAAACCACCAACCTGATACTATATCTACATTGGTTGATACACCCGTATCCATCCATATCCCAGGAATACCAGGAACCAATTTCATTTGAACTTGCCGCTTTTATGATGCAATTTGGCTCACCGAACCAGTCCGCAGGACACAATGAGATACTGATGGTTTGACAGTCTTGACACTTTTTGTGCCATTCGTTGAGGCTTTTGCAGTTTTAACTTCTAACCAGCGATTTCGGAATAGGAACGCAGATTGGTGAGGGTATGACTAGATGCTTCTGGGATATGATTTTGACAGCGACTATTAGACAAAATCATTTTGGCCAATCAATCTTTATCCATGTACAGTAACTTTTCTAAGCCATGGGAGTTTACAAGAGGGTAAATCTCATGTTTCCCATTGAATCCACCATTTGATGTTTAACCACCATTTGTTCCAAATATGGACCATTGCGGGATCTGCAAACTTCGAGCCAGGCCTTTACTGCGCTAAAACGAGAGGCGGGCCGCCATGACGCACCGCTGAAGGATGGATGTTGTGATGGCAGAACGAACTGATGGACCGAAAGGTGATTCTGTCTCTATCTCCCTTTCCGTCTCTATTTATTTAGTTATCTATCTATATGTCTATCTATCTGTCTGTCTGTCTGTCTGTCTGTCTGTCTGTCTGTCTGTCTGTCTGTCTGTCTGTCTATCTCTCTATCTATCAATCTAACCTAATCTAATCTAATGTAATCTAGTCTAATCTAATGTAATCTAATCTAATCTAATCTATCTAATCTATCTCATCAATCTCATCAATCTCATCAATCCCATCAATCTCATCAATCTCATCAATCTCATCAATCTCATCAATCTCATCAATCTAATCTATCTAATTTATGCAATCTATCCAATCTATCTATCTAATCTAATCTAATGTAATCTAATGTAATCTAATCTAATCTATGTAATCTATCCAATCTATCTATCTAATCTAATGTAATCTAATGTAATCTAATGTGATCTAATCTCTCTCTCTCTGTCTGTCTGTCTGTCTATCTGTCTATCTGTCTATCTGCCTATCTGTATATTTGTCTATCTCACTCTCACTATCTACCTATATAGTTCTCTATCCATTTATCTGGCTCTCTGTCAATCTTTCCCAATCTCTGTATCTCTCTTTTTCTCTGTCTCTCTATGCCTCTCTATGCCTCTCTATCTCTCTCTCTCTTTCTCTCTTTCTCTCTTTCTTTCTTTCTTTCTTTCTTTCTAGCTGTCTATCTGACTCTGATGCTCCAAAATGCAGCCCTTCTCAGGAAATCAAGGCCCTGACCTCCTAGCATGTCTGATGGAGATGTGTCTCGTGCTGCACCTGCCACGCAATGCATCTTGGCAGACCCTCTTCACATGTCCCGCGCCTATCATCGTGTTTGAAAGTGCTGCAAAACCCACACATTTGGCTCATTTTTGTCAAGGTGCAGAATCCATTGCGCCTGCCACTAATAATGACGATTCGCCGTCCAAAAGTGGTCCGAACGTGGTGTGTTTTTAACATGGTGCCTTCAAAATGTGCTTCGCGCCACAACGGCGTGCTCTTTTCCGACATCTCAACTTCCAAAACTGCTCTGAGACTGGTGTGTTTTGATCATTTTGACATCGCAATGTGCTTGTGCGTTTTCCGCATTTTGACTTGGATGCGCTTTGCGCCACAATCTCATCTCACCAGATGGCTCCGCCCCCGTCGCTTTAGCGGGCCTATTTTTCGACCCTCCCAAAAACAACTTTGATCTTCTTTCTTCCACCTTTCTCTTCCCTGATCTTCTGCCTTTCTCTTCTCTGACTCCTCCACCTCTGTTGCTCCATCTGTCCATAAGTCGGAAGTTTGACTTCTAAACTTCCTACGACAATCGTGTTAAGGTCTGTGAATTGAAACGCGGACAAAATGGGAATATAATGGACTGTTATTGGGATATATATTTTTTGAAATACCGATGGAATATTCATGGATATACATTCTGCAAATAAATTTTGGTGGGCCGTGAAATCCCGAGCTAGCCATGGAGGCTTAGTTCGCTGGGAAAAGCATCGAACTAAATGGAGGATTTCCAATTGCTATGTTTTTATAACCTGAGGTCAAATCATTCCTATGATGTGATGTGATAGTAAAAAACATGCTGTTGATGCTTAAGGCATCTTGAATGTAAATTTGATTGGCACGATTCTGACATCATCTAAGACAATCTTTGATATCCAACTCTTGCTTAGATGGGTGATATCGCAAAACAATCAATTAAATTACTGTTTTATGATCTGAACTACCCATGCATGCAACTATATAGAACTATTTCATATGTACTCGTAACTGAGTGTTTCACTGATAGTTGTTTATTACCCAGCTACTTGCAAATGGTGGGGCGGTTGAATCCACACAAAGAACCATCAAATACATACATATCACTTTAGATCCAATAATACCATAGAAATCCAATTGAATCCCACTAAACCATCATTAAATCACCATAAAACCACGATGATCCCATTAAACCCTGTTAAATCATCATTGAATTCCATGAAATATATGAAATCATCATTGAATCCCGATTAAAATCACTATTATCACCCTGAAATCCCATCAAATCACAATGAGATCCCATGAAATCCTCAATCACCATGATCTCACGGATGCCAGGTGCATCTCTTAACTTTCGCGGCTCACGCGCGCATGACATCCAAGGGCAACCATCGAGGTGATTGAACCGGGAATTTGACCAGAAAGGTGGAAATTTTATGTGTTTTTCGGTGTTAACCAACAAATATTGGATTTAGCGTTAGAAAAGGATACAAAAATAACTCGATTTTTATAATGTATATTGACCCCTCCTGTACTATTGCAGCAGAATATACATGTTCCAAGGCCTTGGCTATAACCAGCCATGGGTCTACCATCCTCCAGCCATCACCATTTTCAGGTGGGGGGCAAAAGCACCCATCCCTGCATGGTAATTTCTGGTTTTGGGTTGCCGGGGCAGAAGGCTCTCAGGATGATTCGGAATGTCAAAATGGAAGTTCAGCCAACAGCCAACATATTGCAACATATTGCAATCAGATGGATCACATCGACGGAAAACCTATGCAGTTTTTTGAAAAAAGGGTACCCATGGGTACCCCGAAAACCATTGAATCATCATTATATATCCCTATGTTTCCCTATCAAAATGGTAATTCTTGCTGTAGACACATGACTTTCATCCATTTTCAGCCTCACCCAAATCAGTTGAATCCCTATTCTTGTTGGTAAAATTATAAATTCCCATTCAGGTTGCTTGAATCCAGATTCTTGTCGATTAAATTGACGGTTAAATCATAATCCAAAACATTTTGTTGTTCAAATCCCCAAATGGATCCAAATATCCACAATTTTTGTTGTTAAAATCCCATATTCATAAGATTAATTGAGATTAATTGATATTCATTGGGGTAAAACCACCAAATTTTCTTGGTGAACTCCCATATGTTTTGTTTGTTACATTGTCAAATCATGAATCCCCGACTGGTCGAGAGCTGCAAACCTCAGAGATCAGTGCAGAGGAGAACACGAGTTGGTTCCCGACACTCATGAGGTGCGGAAAAACAGTTGGACGCCGAGAAAATGAGGGCATCATGTATCCGTCTACTCATGGTTGATCGTGGTTAATCATGGTCAATACTGGGTATATATATATAATATATATATATATAAGCAACATAATGGATATGATGGAACCAAATAATGGAACCATGGACCTAGTTAACTAGTTCGTAAATGGATTAGTCCACATTTACTAACCCATCCATTAATCCCATCCACAAATTTGATTAGGTACATGGATTCTTAGTATGACTTAGTAAATGGATTCAAACTTTGCCAGTGAAACCCATCCATTTACTAACAATAATCTGGTTGGTGGTTTGGAACATGACTTTTATTTTTCCATATATTGGGAATGTCATCATCCCAACTGACTTTCATATATTTTTCAGGTGGGTAGGTCAACCACCAACCAGATAATGGGTTACTCAACTGGTTTTTACGTGTTTTTTTACCCAGAAAAACGTCCCAGAAAAACGCCGAAAATCCTATGGTGAACGATGCCTGGCCGATTTTTTTCCCGGTGAACTGGTGAATCCCAAGAGTTGGCCAGTGCCAGGTTTGTGATATATTGTAATTTACCCACATATAATATATATATATATATACACATGTATATAAATATTTATACATATATATATACACATGTATATAAATATTTATACATATATATATATATATATTGCATTAGATTAAATTTAGGCGCCTCCAAAAAGGTATCAAACATGAGTACAGATGGTTTCAACTAAGACATATCAAGGGTATCAATTTTAATTTGGGGACGAGCGCAAATGAGGATGGAAGAATCGATCATGCTACCCCTCCAAAAAGTAGATACAAAAGTCATGTGTCACCATTTCGGCAATATTTAGCGTTTCGTTTTTTTTTTTGGGAGGGGATGCTATACATTCAAACAATCATTACATTTACACTTGCATTAGACAACATTATGTTACATTGTGTTGCCTACATTTTGGTAACCCAGCACGGTAACCCACGAAAGTAGCACGGAGCCACGGGGCCCGGATTGCGAAGGAGGGTCGCAGTAAACTCCACTTTTAACAATATACGTTTGAATATACATAATATGTATATAATTGTATATAGATATCCATATTTCTTAAGTTCTTAAACCCATAAATACTCAAATATATCGATGAAACTGTTACTTAGTTATATCCATGAAACTGTTATTATTTTCCGAAAATTACTTATAGTTATATTGTCGTGTCATGAAAATATCAATACTACTACCCTCTGGTTATTCAACATAGCCATGGAAGCCATGGCCCATTTATAGATGATTTTCCCATTAAAATCATCAAAAAACCTCCATTTATTTGGGGGATTTTCCAGTTCGCTATGTTAGTCATAACCAGATGGTAGTTTAAATATTTCTGCTACCTAAAAAGAATCTGTTTAAACCCATGAAAAGCCCCTTTAAAACGCACCCAATATTTTTCAGGACTGGATCTAAAAGCCACAGCCAGGACCATGAGCATACCAACCGTCCGACACCCATGTTATTTTTTTCGGTGATGGGGGGTGTATATTTTTTTCTGGGAAAAGGATTTGTTGAAGATTGAATGGGATTTTGAGTGGTTCATAATGGATTTCATAATGGATTTCATAAGATTTATAGCAACCCCCATCAACCCCCCAAATAACCTGGGTTTGTTTGAGGTGATCCTTTACTTTCCCAAGAGAAAATACACCATTTGGGGAATCTATAGGGGATATTTGTCATTCTTGGGGACTCCTTAAGCACGTGCCATTGGGATTTTCCACAAGAGATGACGCCGCAAGAGTCCTGGGACCAGGACTTGGTGAATGTGACTGGTTGGTAAAAAAGGCTTTTCTTGATGTTCCACTAGCAGATTTATGACTCAGGGATGTTTCTTGGGCATTTGACAACGAGCTATTTCGAGTTTGTATATATAGAATATGATTGTGTATGATTGTATGGTACCCTCTGGTAATTTAACATAGCTATTGAAAATGACAATTTATAGTGAGTTTTCCCATTAAACATGGTGATTTTCCATAGCTATGCTAAATTACCAGAGGGTATCTCCTGGTTCTTGCGTAAAGCCGTCTTGCGATTGTGGACATCTTCGACCTTTCAAATTGGCGAATCATTTGCTTCAGATCCATTGGAGGTGGCTCAAATTGGTCGATCCTCTGGGCCCGAATTTCGGTGAACAGCCCCTTTTTGAATTGGTCAAATCACACCTATTCTAGTGATAGGATTGATAGAATCACCATATTTTGGCGGTAAAATCATGTTAAACTGTTAAAAACTGTTCCATGTTTTTCCTATAGCCCCATTCTGAACGGTGGGTCCACCTCATTTTTTGGGTGACATCCAATTTGTTGTTGGTGAAATCCCTATCTTTCTCCTTGCTCCAGCCTCGCGGCCGAGGTTTGGAAGAGCATCGGCCCCAGGAACTCGACAATCTGGAGGCCGAATCGAGCCGATCAGCGACATGGGATACAATGTGGTGCCCCCCAGCGATGTTTGTTGGTTTATTATAAGCCCCATGAACTATAGATATAGACCCCCATAAACCCCAGTTATTGCAATTTGCTCAATTTGGTGACTTTTTTGAGCAGCAAGACATGGGGATTTCAAGAGACATTGGGGAAAAAAAAATGATCAAACACCTCAGTGGTTTTGACGTGTTTTGACCCTGTAAACTATGGATCTATTTTCAAACAGCATTGCAGCATGCCTCTGGTGATTTGACCCGCAATCAGTGGAGGATGTAAATTTAGTTAAGGTTGATGTTTTTTTTTTGGCGTCATTTTACTATGAAAAAAACAAACTTTTAACTATCAAAATTTGGGGGTTTCTAAGATGATACCGGATATTTTCACTGATAAATGATGGTTGGATCAACCAGAAAACCATGGTATAAGGGTGATTTTCCACGACCTCACACAAAAATGTTGGTTTATAAGTTGATGAACACTATGATAACTATGGCAACTATGTGGATGCTTACGGGTGATAGAACATATGAACATGATATAGTAGATGACTATTAGTGATTTACTATGGGTGATTTACGGTGATTTACTATGGGTGATAGAGCATATGAACATGATATAGTAGATTTACTATTATAGATACCAACCAACTTTCATGGTAAACCAACTTACAACTGGCAGACCTGCACAGGACAGTGGCGAGGAAAGCGACCAGAGCGAGGCGCGACATCTTGTCTTATGGTTCATGGCGATTCAATGGGACATTCATGGGGATACAATGGAAATTCAAAAGAAACAATGTGGAATGGTTGATAATGTCTATATATACGTATATATATATATATTTATAGGTGCGTGTGTATATATATACATATCGTTATTATGTGTATATATACTTTATTATTGGAATCGTAATAACGATAATAACGACGTTACGACCGAGCACCGTCGCGACGTTACGCTGTTTTTTTTTAGGGTCCAAGCTTTGACGGCGACTCAGCGATAGGAAACAGCTTATTTCGCTGGAAATCATAGGAAAACCATAGGAAAACCATAGGAAAACCATAGGAAAATGGTGGTTTTTCATGGGATTTAATGGGATATACCCTCTGGTTATGTCAAAATAGCTATTGAAAATGGCCATTTATAGTGAGTTTCCCATTGAAAATGGCCATTTTCAATAGCTATGTTAATTACCAGAGGGTAATATAGCTGAATAGGATGTAAAAAAAATCACCACATTTATTTCCCACATTCCAAATAGGTATGTATATTAGATCATCAATCCCAAATTCCAGTCTAGGATGTAAACAAGATATATTTTTAGTCCCATCCCCATAATTCAGCCAGATACATCTGGAATATTATGGAATATTCATTAATATCCCAATTGGACACACCACAGAAACACGGGTCACATATTTTTTGGCATATATGGTTAATCCTCAAGATTTTTTTGGGGTTGATGATGTTGATGCCCCTTTGGGGTACGTGAAAATAGAGGATATAATGACAGTAATGTGGTTACAGCCATAGTAAACCATCCCCAAAATCACCACTTAAATGGGTGGTACAAAAAGCACCAAAATATGATAAAATATGGCTGGTTTATGACACTGCTTTACTGACATTAAATATAGATATAGTAAACCAGCCCTGTAATTCATCCATCTGGTTAAATTATAACGACCTCACTGTTCTCCCTCACTGGAATCATGGTTAGGATTCGGGGAATCATCCCCAAATAGCCCAACATTCCAGGTTAGCGAACCATTATAATTTACATTCAGTACTATGGTTTATTGACATTTTTCAATAACATGAAACTGGTTTGCCCATCACTGAGTCATGGATCATATAATATATAGTAAACCATCCCCGAAATTCATCCATCCATTACATCCCATTCCCATAGGATCCATTCCCATAGGATCCATGTATGCTATATATGGTAACATTTACAATCAATATACCCCAAATGTTAGCATATATACCATACATGGATCCTATGGGTTATGTCAAGAATGGACGTCCATAGAAAGTTTCAGCATCCAGGTGGGCGACACACCGAGGTCGAGTCGGGAGTCGGGCGGGAGTCGGTGAGTCATCGAGATTACCAAAAGTTACGGATCTGGTTTTGGAATGCAAAACACGTTGTGGTTAGTGAGTTTTACATAGTTTTACCAAAAGAAATGTTTGAAAATTATAGTTGTACTTTCATGCGAGATGAGAATCATATACTTATAGTTACAGATTACAGTAGATTACTACTTCGAAATGTTTCTTCACTTTCTTTTGCCAACGCATCAATCGGAGTAGTTTTTTCAATGCGCCAGAGGGGATGGTCCTGACGGACAAGCCGCTGGTAAAACACCAGGAATAGTGGAAATATGTGGAAATCAACGCACCAATCAGTTTAGAGTTGACCCATTTGGGCCTCGTTTCGTGCGTTTTTTTTTGTGCGGAGGAGCAAGCTGCAAAATGCCATAATCAAGCTGAAGATGACGAACTTTCTCCGGAAGGCGGGGCTGCAGATCCCATTTTCAACCTGGGGATATTGAAGAGGGAACATGTGTAGATACAGTAACCACTGTTAACAAAAACATATGCATCATATTACAATAGATTCCATATGAATGTAAATAGATTACGTTGAATTTCTAGTGAATAGATTTATATAATTTGCGTGCAACGCCAATTGGAAACCATGGCCCCCCCCTTCCACCACCTGAGTCACTTTTAGTCACTTTTGGGTTTGCTGAGGCGGTGACTTTTGAGAATCTACCCTCCGGTAATCAAACATGGCAACGAATAGATATGCTCCATGGTGCTGGACTATTTACCTACATAACTGGCTGATTTATGGGGTACATGGTGGTAAATATTCCAGCACCATGGAGCATATGGGATGTTTTCTTTGAATGTTTTTTTTGTTAAAAAATCCTTTAACAACGGACAAACAGAGGATTTTCATTGCCATGTGTGATCCAAGATCCTGGGTCGCAAAATTGCAACTTGGATCAAACTGTGGGGTGTCTCGGTATCTCCTTTTTTTTTTGACAAAGCTCAAATCTCATTAATAATACCCAGTAAAATAAGCAATTTTCTATCGCTAATCACCAATTTTGATGCTGATTTTGATGCTGAATCCTCATGATTCACCATGAAACATCCACCGCGAATTGTTCATGCTTAAATCATCCGGAAAAAGACCCACATTCAACAACGACCGTCTAATCGTTGATTAGTATAACCCATGACGGATCCATATGGTTGCTATATATATGGTGGTAACATGGATCCCATCAACAAAAAAACCCAATATATGTTAGCATTCATATACCAGCACCATGGATCCTATATGGGTAATGATCCAATCGATCCCAAGAATTCCTGGAGATAAAACCAGGTTGAAAAAGCCCAACATTTCCACCATGAAACCTCGATACAAACAATCCACCATGAATGTAGATCGTAAACCTCGGCAACAACCATCAATTTTAATAAAAGGACTCCCAGATCGAAACATAAAATTTACTACGTCATTTATCATCATCTTCGCAATTGGTAGCACATTTCGTACTATAATAAGTGTCTATATCTTTTTCAGGCTTCATTTAGGCATGTTAGTTCACGTAAATAACTCACATAGCGAACAGTAACTAACATATAACATATATAACTAAGAGACCTAGCAGCTAACAGTAACTAACATACCTGTAGATCCTATAGCAACCTTACGTCTCTTATTTTTGTTGTTTGTGGTTTCTGGCGCGGGAAGCCCTTTCTTAGGCGGCGCAAGAAGTGCGCCAGGAGGCGCAGAAAGCGGCCGATGAGGTGGCGCAGGCGAGAAAAAAACATTGGGATCGAACCTGTTCAATGATTTTCTCATTTGGCTATGGATCAATACCTATTAATACCATTTTTAGTGGGATGACCAGATGTTCACCAGGGGTACAAGGTTTTGACACACTGCCATTCTTGCCTATGAAAAATTGGGATTCCATTTGGATTTTGTCATATTTGCCAACTGTTCAATTTATGAAAAAATGAAATTTTCATTTGGATTTCAGTGATGATTTTATAGCAGAGTGTCCTGCTAAGCTCTGTAATTATAGAATTAATCCGTTTGAACTGAAAATAACTGTTCGAAACCGTTTGCAGAGATACCAACAAAAACGTTTTTCAACATGTTGTTCGCCACATGAGCCATTGGAGATACCACAGTTTTGTGATTGGTGACTGGGCAGTGGTTTTCTGAGCTGCCTCTTTTATGGCTGATTTAAGCAGTGATTTGTTATCCCCCTGTTTAAAACGGTGGGTTGTGCAATTCCTCTGATCCATGTTTCAGCATGTTCTTCCCATGCCGAGCATCCGAGCCATATTTCGGTGGGTCATCCGGCGTCCCAAATCACCACGTCTTGTCCTTAGGGAATCCTTTTGGAGGCTTTTAACATGTAAAAACCTGCCCATGTCAAGGTTTTTCTCGCCAGTCAGCTACGAAAAACCATCTTCTGGCGGGATGAACCCGCATGAATCCCAGTCATTTTGCCTGGTTGGTGGTTTGGAACATGACTTTTATGACTTTCCATTCAGTTGGGAATGGAAAATCATCCCAACTGACTTTCACTCCATCATTTTTCAGAGGGGTAGGTGGCTCAACCACCCACCAGTTGCTGTTCACTGGTGGTAATATGGTTTTGACCCAGAAGCCAACTGCAACTCACGACATCCCACTGGTACATCCATAGAATTTCTTGGCAAATGAACATAAATAAAGCACCATGGATTAATGTCATGGAATATCTCCAGAATATCTCCAGAATATCTCCAGTCATTTCCAGCTTTTTTTCGGATGGATCTATCCCAATATAGTATAAAAATGTATAAAACACCATTTGAACGGAGGATATCCTTTAAATTCTATATGTGATTTCTCTATCTCATGCCCCCATGGTTCCTTCATGTCCTTCCCCATGCCACGATGATCTCGCTAGGTCAGGCTGACACAGGCCCCAGAGACTCCTCGACTGTCCGTGACTGAGCCGCTCGGCTCAGGGAGTTACCCTCGGCTATTTAAGGAGGATAGGCTAAGAGAATGTATACCCTCTCGTAAACTAACATAACTATGGAAAATCACTATTTTTAATGGGTAAATCAACTATTTCTATGGGCCATTTTCAATAGCTATGTTAAATTACCGGAGGGTAGCCATAAATTGGAATTTCCATAAATGGTGGTACCCAAAATGTATGTATAAGTAACATTTACTTACGTCTCCCATATAGCTATCCTGTGTTCCATATCTAATATACAGTATATATACATATACATATACATATTATACATAAACTGGGATATTGAAAATATTGGGGACTACCCCTTATTAGCCCTCTGTAGATATATGATATATTTATAGACAGAAGTACACATCTGGTGTGGGGTTTAGCCTCTGCACATAAATACTATATGTATATAGTATCTATATGTATAATAGGAACTCCCAAAATGATAGACAACAAAAAATAGTTTGGGTTTCTACAAGCTTATATATTTTTTGGGTCGCCTAAAAACAACATTATCATGGGCGAAATATCTCCAAATCTCTTATCAAATATGAATTGGAATATATCTGAACATCGTTGAATATCCTGAATCCTAATACTCTATCTTTTTCAGAATGATTTAACATAGATCTAATTTTCACAACTAATTCCATTGGCTTCTGTTTCTTTAAGTTTCTTGGTTTACACATAGTAAACAAATACATTACATATATATATATTTGCATATTATATATAATCACATGTACACCATTTCATATATATATATATATCACACATATATATATATAAATATCTGTACCATATTCTAGCTTTTGTATAGATACTATACACTATCTATCTCTCTCTCTCTATATATATACATATATACCAAACGCGCAGTATCTCCGCAAAGGTATGCCCGGAATTTGACCCAAGCCGCTGGACTTCCTTTGGACGATGCTGACAGGCCGGGTTCGAAATGGGGTCCCATGGGGAGTGGAAAAAATCCACGGGGAAAATGCAGGTGAAACCACGGGGAAAATGGGGAAAATTATGGAGAATTTCAGGAAAAACCCAGAGGGTGTTCGATGATTTTCGGATTTTTCTATGGGACAAATGGAGATATTGGCCATTTATAGTTGATTTTCCCGTTAAACATGGTGATTTTCCATAGTTATGTAAACGTTTACCAGGCCGGGTATTCTATGGGATTTTTGTTGGGGATTAATTCATGTGGAAATCATGGAACCATTTGCGAACTGGAACATCACCATCTTTTCACATAGCGAATTACATGGGCCATGTTCCATAGCCAGGTTAAACCATAGGGTACAATAATATCGATCAAACCCCAGGCAAAGGTTGTCTTTTTGGAGTTTAGATATGCACAATTTTGACACCAAAATCAATCTCAAGTCACCAAAAAGAGGTGTCACAACTCAAACCATACATCAACTAATGCCAAAGAACCAGAAAAAAACAATTGGGGCCTTATTGAAGTTTTTTTTTTCTGTTGGTGTCCCTACATCTTCAGCACAGGTTGATCGACATGATGCGACTTCTCAGTGATCAGTTTCTTCCGCGGCCCGGCGCCGATGGAGGGGATAGGTCAAGGTGATGATATTTGAGCAGCGAAAATGGGGAAGTGCGCGAAACCATTAGGGATTTGACCGTGCAACATGGGGATTGATCTGATTTTTCCCTCAGGGAATTCACCCATGAACACTTGGGATTTTATCACGAAACATTGTCATTTAACGAAGAAACATTGCGGTTGATACACATTTTATAGTGATTCATAAGGTTGGTTCATGTTGGTTAGTTTGTAACTATATATAGTTCAACTATGGTGAGCAGTGTTTTTTCAACCGCTGTCGATTGATGATTCGTTCGAGGTGATACTACCCTTTGATACCCTTTGTATATCGGGGATGATCACAATCCATGAACTGGGAAAAAGCTCTTTTTGAAGCGTTTTCAACGGCTAAAATAGCGGGCTTTTATCGTCCATATGGGGGATCTCCCAGCGAGCTGAGTGATTACCGGTAAAATATATGGGTAAATCGCAAAATGATCTCACAGGATGTTCCAATGGTATTCCTTTAAATTTTCAGATCATGACTTAATGTCTGGTAAACTAACATAGCTAATTACGGAACATCAGCATCTTTAAGTTCGGTAAATCAACTGTTTTTACATAGCCATGGCTTCTATGTCGCAAACTGTAAGATTTTGTCCGGTAAACCTGCGAGCCGAGGTTTGTTTATCAACAGCTCCTTGACATGCTCTCCATGCCTCTGCATGTCGCCTGGCCGCAGCAATGACCTCGCCAGTGCTTCAGAAAAAAATGATGTAACTATGCTTACTATGCTGCTATATGTTGCAACATTGCCAAAAAATGCCAGTCTTGTAACTGTGGGTAAATATATGTAATATAAAATAATATAAATAAGTAATTAAAATTAATTATATATATATATATATGATTTACTGGCACAAGATCCCTCAAAATCCACCATCAAATCCACCAGTAGAAATCCTCAAATGTCTTGTTTCACAGATGGCAGAGATGGCACTTTTTCGTCCGACGGGTTTCGTTACGAGGAACAGAAGACTGCCCTGAAGATGTTGTCTTTGGGCCACGTGGATGTGACAAGTCCCATGCGCACCTTGGCCTTACAGATCTGGCCTCCTGCGATTCGGGGGGGTGGTGATTTCCCCTGTAAACTACCATAGGATCTGGGTAAATTAACAGTTTGCCATGGAAAATCACCATTTTTAATAGGTACACCTCTATAAATGGGCCATTTCCCATGGCTATGTTAAATAGATGATATGATATGATATTTTCTGGGTAAATTTCATCACGACCTCACTGTTCTCCCTCACTGGAATCATGGTGAATGTATAGGGAAATCATCCCCAAATGGCCGAACTATTCAGGTTAGTGAAATATTATTTCATTTACCCAGATAGATGTGGAAAAGCCACCGTTGAAATGATGATTTTCCGAGGGAAAGTATAGGTTTTCCACATCTTTGCAGGAGGGTAACCATATGTAACCATAATGCTGATTGAACCAACAACATCCAACAACCGTGGAAAGAAAGGGGAGACTCCATGGATTGGATGAATCACAAGCACCAAACATATCCACAGCAAAAAAGTGGCACCTCTTGGCTAGATATAAGTTGTTTTTTTTGGAAACCTCACCAAGTTCCAAAAATGGAACCCGCGGACCCAAAAACCCAAAACAAAAGTTAAATCCCACTGAACTAGTGAGCACATTGTATCCTTTCTTTAACGTTTCAGAAGCGTCCTTTCTTTGATGTTCCAGATGGGTCCTTGTGTTCAAACCCTTGTTGCGTCCTGCACTATGGATAAATCACCTTCAATTTTTTTGAGACTTCCAAAAGTGTATTCCCACATATTCTGCAATATGTTTGATGAACACCCAATTTTCAATGGATGGAAAATCTTCACTGGAAAGCCAGCGCGGGTTTTGAGCAGCCAGCGCTTGCCAGGTGCGAAAGGAGAAGGCCCCCTCGGTTTTTTGGGTCGGCTTTTTGGTGACCGGGGGTGACCAAAAAGGTGACCTCCATCATCGAAGGGTTTCCTAAGTCATGGGCGTACCCCTTTATCGCTCGCTGGTTGGTTTATGTCATGGACAATCCTATCTAGAAATGGATGATGACTGGGGGTACCCCCATTTCAGAAATCCCCATATTCACCAACTTGGCCACGGTGTCAAGGGGCACCACTCTGTGGCCGGATGGAGCAAATCGGCATCCCCTTCACAAGGCTGAAGAGAGATCCATCAGCGGCTTTGACTTCATATTCTGCTGAGATTCGGCTCAGTGGCCAGATTTGGCTCGTGCTCCACGATCAGCATCCAGAGGTCTACATACTGGTCTTCTGCTACGGGAACGCGGATTTTCCAAGGCATTGTTCGCCAAAGTCAGATGACCGGGCCTTTTTCTTTCGAGGACTGTTGATGAAGTGGTCATGGGTCGAAACAACAAGACTCGTAACAAGACGTTGGCCGATCAGCATGCTGAAGGGGGACATCCAGTTTGGGAAAACCATGGGAGTTGACAGATGTTTGTACTTAGATCTGCCCGTTTACACCTAGACCTTGACACCTGAAACTCGTATTGGTTCAATTGGTTCATTGAATCTTCTATCCTTCAAAATTCTTACCACTGCCCCACTTAATTTCTATTCAGGGATAAACTTACAGACTTACAGGAAACCTGTAGGTTTTTACCATCAATCACAACAAACGTCCGGAAAGATCTGCGATCCCTGTGTGGAGTCCTTCGTCCAGAAGGTCTCTGGACGCACTTGTGAGTAATGATGTGCCATGGACTTGTGGTTGTGGGATGTTGTGGGTGAACAGCGGTGAACAGATGACATCGCCCACATTTTGTTCTGAAGGGTTATCAGTTATGTGAGTTACATAATTTCCACATTTTTCAGTTTGAATTCCAAGCCTTTGGTTAGTCATGTGAAGGAAGCACATTACCTCCAGCAACGGAAAATCGAGGAAGAATCACCTGAAATGTAGATAATTGATGATAATTGCTTGTCCTGTTGGGAAGCAACATGAAGCAACCATGGATTTTCATATATTGTGTGTTATATAAGTGTATCACTCAGTCTTAAGTCCCAACTAGTGATGGTTAAATCATGTTAAATCATTAGATATCAGTTCAGTCAGTGAAATCCACGCACATGCCCAATTTTCGGGCATGCCCAACTCAGTCAAATCCGATAGTTAAATCAGTGAAGTCCACCCATCATCCACCAGCAACACACAGTATCTGTTTGAATCCCCCTAATAAATCCCCCTTTTTTGATTTGCCACTTGGGCTTAAAAACTTTACCACTTCGTATAGCAGGCTCCTGTTTTTGTGCATCTACTGCAGCTTCATCATCCCTCAAGATCCCCTCCAAGTTGTGCTATCTTAAAAATCGCATTAAAGAAAAGCCAGATGAATAAGATTCCCATTATACCATGGGATAAATTCACATCAATTCCACTAGATAAGTCCAATTTTCAATTCCATCCAATAAGTCCAAATGTGCCCAAATCTTTATCCCATTTATAAGTCCAGTAAAACCAATCCCAAGATTCCCTGCCAAAAACGCCAGGCGCCAAGAGTCTGGGCATTGCAAGTCTGTTGGCCACGCAGCTTCTGGTGCCGTGGAGCGGTCGTGGAGCGGTCGTGGGTTCGAGCGGTGAGGATGAGTGGAGCCACAAAAAATCGTTGATGATGTGGATTTTAGATCATGGTAACTATTTTAACTATTTTAGATGTTTTTTGAACATCAACCAGATAGTAAAACTAGAATCATCTTGAATATGTTAGATGATTCTAATGTTACTGGTGCGTTTTACGTAGGGAATGAATGGGCTGCTGGGGGTTATTGTGGATCATTCCCTCATGACATCAACTGAACAAACATATTCCGATTCTGAATACATATTCCAAAGATTTTTGGGTGAGATGTATTCTGGAAGATATTTTTGAAATCATTGGAAATCATTGAACATCACATGTTTCATATTTAGTGCCTCCTTGACAAAATGATCATGGGACATTGAGAATTCTCAGTTGGATCAACATGACTTGAGGCCTTTTTAAGTGTCCAGGTCATGGCCTGGAGTTTTTTGGGATTTCGCCATGAAATCCCAAGCAGTGACCAGGTCAATCGACATGGGTAGAAACTCACCCTGACTAATCTTGGATGCTATCTTGGATGGTATCAATGGGATCTAATTACTAACTCACCAGTTAAAATGTTTTGTCATAGAATTTGCAGGGCATCTGGCTGATTGGCCATGATGAGCTTTGGAATTCATTTATATGGCATATGGCAGCCATGGTTACTGACCAGAATTAGCTGAGATTGACCAGACCACTGATGGCTGCAGATCGCTGGAAGCCTTGGGTTGTCATGGTGTTTTCCATGAATGTTGATGGTATCCCCATACTCCCCAGGGAAAATAACATGGTAAGTGAAATTCCCCTTCGTAAACGTGGAACTTCTGCTGCCATGTTTGTTTACCACAGGGTTCCGACAAAGAATCAGCAGATATCTAATTTGGATACTAATTCCCTCTTTGTATGCAAGCACATGTAAGAACATGTAAGAACCACGTTTTCTTCCGCACACTTCTCCATCAAAAATCAACCCATTTTGTGCATCCCTGGACTAGATGACTGCGAAACTGATGAGTTTCCACATGTTTTTCATCCAAAAACCATCACAAGTGACTGAACCTCGGCAAGGCCATGAAACAAGCTGCGGGTCTATGGGATGAAAAGACCATCCAGGCGGAATTTCACCATCCAACATGGCCATGGAAAGCCATGGAAAGCCATGGGAACATGTCCAAGAAAGCCATGGTGACCCCGAGTCGTCCAAGTTTTTTTCTCTGTTCATCTTGAGATTTGGGAAAACCGAGAAACATGTAACTTAGCAACACGTTGATGGAGTGTGATTATGATCGGATGTCACTTTTCTTGCTGAAATCATACTCAAGAAAAATGGATATGATTCTTTGTTCAATCCCAGTGTTGCGAGATGAAGGAGGAACACGTTTCTTCTGTCAAGCTTCCTGTTGCTGGGGGGTAAACCTGCCTTTCAGTTGCACCTTTCGCAGCATGGTTTGCAATCTCCAATACGCTTGGTGGAGGTGAGTGGAACGATTCGTCTCTGAAGAATTCCAAAACCCATGGATTTTGCGGTTCACATCCAAAATGGGGAGTATTTTCACATCCAAAGTCGCGCCAGCTGTGTTGATGTGAGCATCTATAGGTAGCAATTTCTGTCATCATCTGTCATCTATTAGTGAAATCTCAGCATTTATAGGTGAGATTCCCTTTTTTAATATCATGTTCCATGATATTCCCAGTTTATATCCCACATACCAAAATATTCATATAATATTATTTTTCTTGATATGTCCATATAATCCTCAAGAACAATCCCATCATATCCCATGATATTCTGAATATATTATGAAAGCAAAATTATATATATATATATAATATTTATAATATTATATAGTATATCTCAACCATATTGGGAAATCATATATTATACTTCCCATAATATATTCTAATAATCTCCCATGAATGATATTGCCATTATCTGTTGGCCAAATCTCTGTGTTGTGAGGCCAGCGCCTTGCTGAAAACACTGGAGCTGGACCAGGCGATAAAGTACCACGAAACATTGGGATTTAAGATGATATACCCTCTGGTAAACTAACATAGCGAACTGGAAGATCACCATCTTTAATAAGTAAGCCATTTATAAATGGGCCGTATCCATAGCTATGTTAGTTTACTGGAGGGCAATCTAATGTCAACCTTGGATTCATAAAGCCTGGTTTATTTACAGCCGGCCTAGGAGTTGATCAACCCAGAGTTGACATTGCCGGAAAAAATGGGGGTTCAAAACACAGGAACTTATATATATATATTTAAATTTGTATCATTGTAGATATGCAGACGATGAGTTTAGATTATAGATGAATCTTTGCGATTTCTAACTCATCAAGAACCATGAACAAAATTGACAGAAAAAAACATCAGTTTCGAATTCTTGACGCAACAGAGATTCGCAGAAACACAAACAACTCCTGACACCGGTTGATCCTTTTCTGCTTATGGATCACCGGTCGGACCTAGGACATGAATAACCTAGGAATTTGACCTATAACTTTATCTAGCTTATTAGTAAATATTAGTCACACTATTGAGGATGTTTACTTTTCTTTATAGGTGATGGTTCAATCTCCATTGGTGATGGTTAAATCGACCTAGTCAACTTGAATTACCCCGCCTATTATAGGGGAGGATGTCATTGTTTTTTATCCAAGTTTGAAAGACACGTCACCTTGAAACCATCCATCTGAAGCCGGGCCCCGAAAATCGTCAGGAAGCTGATGCTTCGGGAGACTTGCAGATTCAGGCCAGTTCGATGCGACTGGGGGGTTGACAGGTTGACCCCCACATTGATGTGGGTCAAACAATGCCATTTTTACCAGCCATGACTGGGAATGGTAAGTTTATACCACCTACAAAAATGGTGATGGCTGGGGGATGGTTTTGTCAATTTTAGTTCGTAGTAGGTAGGGTTTTGACCCATGGCCCATAGCCAACTATGTTGCCAATTGTTGCCATGGAGAATTATACCCTTTGGTCATTTTTGTCACAGATGGAAACGAACATGTTGCCCAATTGTTGCTGGTTGAAACCACAACTCTTTTTTGCTGGGTAAACCCCTAGTAGTAGCCATATTCCGGCTACAATCCCCATCGTTGATGGTTAAATCTCCATTTTTGTTCTTGTTCAACCCCCATTTTGTGATGGGCAAAATCACAATTGTTTGTGGTGAAAACAGCATATTTCTGATGGTTAAAATCATCATTTGGTGGATGGAAGAAATCCTGCAGCAGTTGATCGGTGGTCTATCCCATTATTTATAGGCTTTCAACATGTTTCAACCATCCTTTTGGTGATGCAGGATTTCGCTGGCCCATCCACTTCGTATGTTTGATGGTGAAAAAACTGCCCAACTTTTGATCCAGAAATTGGATGGTCCAAGCCGCAGGACCATGAGGATGAGGACGGACGCGGAAAATTCCACAGCAGAGATGGTTTTTGTTTGGCAAAATCTGAAACCTTTGGAGAAGAATGCCAAGTTAGGATTATAAATTTACTACCCATAGGATCCATGTATGGTATATATGCTAACATTGGGGGTATATTGATGGTAAATGTTACCATATATAGCATACATGGATCCTATGGGCTAGAGATTTTCAATTGAAAGTAGAATGCTGTACTGAATGTATGAATCGAAACGAACAAAGAAGAGATTTTGAAGGTGTTGGATGGAGAATATGGAGCCTGTTGTGTGGTTAAAACATGTTGTAAGTACCCTTTGGTTATTTAACATAGCCATGGAAAATCACCATTTTCAATAGGTAAACCATCTATAAATGGGCCATTTTCCATGGCTATGTTAAATAACCAGAGGGTATATGTTGTGTAGTTTGAGTTGTCATTCGAGGCCTAAAGAAAGACAACCCACCTGGTGGATGTTGGCACACCTGGATTTTTCATAGGAGAATCATGGATCATCACTGACCGGGTCCATGGATTGGTTGAAGCTCCGAGCAGTTGGGATGTTATCCCCAGGTTTTACGCACTCGAAGGTACCATGGGGAGAATCCATTCTGTGAGATGAGCACATTCACAAATTATCATACTTCTATGTTATACATATAATTATATATATATATATATGTATATATATATATATATACATAGAATTATATATATAGGCACTATACATACGCACATGCTTCATGATTTTTGTCCATGTGTTAAACAGCTTTTTCATACTGACGATTTTCAACCCCCCATTTTTTCACGCAGGAAAGTGGGCAACGGCTGCTGTCCTACTACAAGCGCGCACGCATGTCCATGCGAGGTCAGAAGCGGCGGTTCGCCTGGCGGCCTAGGGGACTAGGAGACCAGTGAGACCACGGGATAGGAGTACAGCAAGGCGCTCAAGCGGACTGGGGGTTCACGGCATAGATGTCCTTTTCCCATTGGTTGGTTGATGAAAATAGAAGGGTAAACCTTCAGCTTTACCCCTGAAAAACAAGAGGTTTCTATGATGATGGGATTAACCAGCTCCCGGCCCAAACCTATTATTACCATAAAAGGACATGATTGGTTCATGGCTTGCGAATGCACCGGTGGATGAGACGACCAGCATGAAACCACCAGCATCTGGATAGATCTTCACTTACCCAAAAGATGAGATAATCACTGGTAAACGTTTACAAAAAACTATGGAAAGATCCACCCATTTTTAATAGGGACATCAACTATTTCGACTGGGCCATTTTCTATGTCGCAAACTGTAACAAATTACCAGAGGCTAATCACTGGGATGGTTTTTCAGAACATGAAAAAACCGGGGTTTCCCCCCGATCCATTTAGGAAAATGCCATGGTTTCGGGTGGGAAATCCAGCTGCCCAGGTGGATGCCTCCAGTAGTAAGCCTTTCATGGCACGTTCCATCGTGAGGCAGCTCGATGGTAGGGGGAGTCATTCCAAACTTGGCTTACCCTCTGGCAATGTCTTACATAGCTATTGAAAATGGCTTATTAACAATTGATTTACCTATTCCAGATATGTCCAAATGGTGATTTTCCATAGCTATGTTAGTTTACCAGAGGGTAATTCCAGCTTCGCTATGGTTGTGTCTGAACATGGGGTATACCGAAACAAAACGGCCATTTTCGAACACGATGTTCAACCCGTGGATTGAGGGGTAGCGTATTTTCCGACAGCCCACATTGCAACATTTGGCAGTGTGTCAAAACCTTGTACCCCTGGTGAACATCAAAATAGCTGGTAAATGGATGTTCATTCCCCTAAAAATGATATTAATAGGTATTGATCCATACCCATTTACCTATATACATGTTACATATTACTTCATATTACCTTTATTTTGTTGCAGCCAAACCATACAGTCTTGTGAGTACAACCACAAATGGATGGTTCCAATTTGGGATTAAAAATGAGGCCTCCCTATGTACTTTGTACATCTTGGTAACAGTATTGTACAGTGTAGACTATTCAATGGATTGGCTTGGAGATTTACAGGAACCCCCCATTGTTCATGGAAACAACCATGGTTTCCAGCTCCAAAAAGCTCCCTGGTTGACCAGCCGCCAGGCGGCCCAAGACCAAGACGGAAGCGCCCGACGACCCGGGAAAATCACTGCTGCAAAACATGGAGCTGTAAGAAGATATGGGAAAGTATAAATATGGTAACATCATCTATAAATATGAGATATACATATAATGTCAACCCTGGATTAATAAACCCCAAACGGCTGTTTCATTGGGAGGGCACCAGTTATGTATCATATTGTGGCTATTTGGAGGGTACCCCCTAATTGTCATAAACCATGGTTTAGTCTCATCCGGGGTTGACATTATAAACATGGATGGATCAATGGGGCTGGATCACGGGAATCGGATTTTTTCTGCCTGGCCGATGATCTGCCGCCATGGATGAACACAAAATTCAACTGGGGAAACCTGGGAAAGCCAGGAAAAACCCGGCCTGGTAAACATACAAATTACTTTACTTCGAGTGATCCCCACCATGACATTTCAAAACAGCTTGTTGACACCACTTTTGTCTGAAGCTTTTGTCACGGGACTTTTGCCCAACTAACTATCCCAATCATTTGTTTCA
>Ga0126342_10003949_pt1 | contig 24924 bp, 22 predicted proteins | sample Cyp1metagenome_FD_92528 | JGI IMG/M metagenome (GOLD analysis project Ga0126342, IMG submission 92528) | Coral microbial communities from Lord Howe Island, Old Settlement Bay, Australia - Cyphastrea 1 metagenome | ecosystem: Host-associated > Invertebrates > Cnidaria > Coral ...
CGCAAATTCTGGATATGTCGGGAATATGCGTTTTGTTTGCGTATTTGAAGCCGTTTATGTATGCGTATGCGCAGGCCAGTCCAAGACGGGCTCTATTGTGAAAGCCTTTGAAACCCTGCTAAGTTATTACCCCAATCTACAAATTGTTCAAAGGGGGGGGGGGGCGAATTTTGATCCCTTATGAAGATAACGCTGATGTTATTACCCCAATCAACATATTGTTCATAGGGGGTGGCGAATCTTGATCCCTCATGAAGAGAAAGTTGATGTTATTACCCCAATCAACATATTGTTCATAGGGGGTGGCGAATGTTGATCCCTCATGAAGATAAAGTTTATGTTATTACCCCAAACTACAAATTGTTAATAGGGGGTGGCGGATTTTGATCCCTCATGAAGATATAGTTGATGTTATTACCCCAATCAACATATTGCTCAGAAGGGGTGGCAAATTTTAATGTGATGATGGTCATGATGTGATGATGATGATGATGATCATGATCATGATCATGATCATGATCATGATGATGATCATGACGATTGTAAGTGTGGAGCAACGTCCGAGTTGGGGCGAATGTGTTTTAACCATTTAATCAGATTTCAACCATCCCCATAAGATCAAATGATTCACCCCTGGCAGATGTCTTCGCACTGCCCAAGAGGCCCGAGTCTCAAATGGGGTACATTGGACCAACGCTGATCATGTCTGGGGTAATCCTAGTGATGGCTACTTTGTCAGATATTTTAGGATATTTTGGGGGTTATAAAATATTACAAAATCCATAATTACTTACATATAAGTTCATGATCTTGTTCCAGGCAACAGTTTTTGTTCAATCCATGATCCTCCTCTAGCCGTCATTGGTTTTTGTTTGCCCAGTGGATTTTGCCGAAATGTTCGTATCATCACGTCAAGAGGGTCAAGTGACTCGTGAATACTGTGATTCATGTACCAGTTTAAGATAAACCATGTTTGCTCAACGTCTAAGACCGGCAATGCCACCAACAACTTTGGGATCTACGGGAAAAATCAGACGGTCAGGGGAAAAAGGGATTCAGATGAATTCAGTCAGCTAGGGAGAAGAGGAAATCAACCGTTGATACATGTTGATACATGTTGATACATGTTGATACATAACCAGCAGTGAGGGTATCACGAGATTGTCACCATGCAAAGCCGAAAATCGCATCTCACCTGCTTAACGACTTAACGATGATCCAAATTGATGCATCTCTTTTGGCACCGGCCCAAAGAACCTCTTCGCATTTTATTGCAAACACCCGTCCGGGGGTGACGAAATGGCTATTTCGTGTTGGCAGGGCCAGTCAAAGTGGCATCACATTTTTCAACATATTCAACATATTTAATCAAACCATTGATTTATGATGTCCTTTTCTCTAAGTCTCAGTGATTTTTGTTCGCGTTTTCATGTCTTCTCGTGTGTGTTTTTCCAAGCTTCCATTTTTTCAACAGCAACACGTTGGTGGTCCGTTGATCATGATCAACCCAATTTTCTAACGGTTTTGCCAGCTTGAAAGTAACCAAAGATCAGCGAAATGTAATAATATATATATAGATAAATGCACATTAGATTTATGATGGGATTATGTATGGGGGATTTTTCATGGAAGTTTCTGTAGTTGCACTTGTTGTTTGCCAACTTTTTGGGTTTGGGGCTGGAGAACTGCTTCAGTGAAGGAAGAAACCGAAGAGGAATCGGCCCGGAGAATCCGAATACAATCGAAAGAAGAAGGACGAGGCACTGGAAACCCTTATTGGGTTTATCTGAGAATTGGGTACCCTATTCACATCTACCCTCTGGTAATTTAACATAGCTATGGAAAATCACGATGCTATTAATGGGTAAATCAACTATCAATGGCCATTTTCAATAGCTATGTTAGTTTACCGGAGGGTATTCACTATTCCATCTTTGATGGTGGTTTTGCACCTCATTCTCCCCATGAAAATTGCCATTTTAAGGGGGGAAAATAGTAGACAGTGCCCCATTTTCAGATGGCTTTGGGGGACCCCACGTTAGACAAACCTATTTGATTAATGTGGCCTCACAAAGTCACAAAGTAGACTGACTGTATGACTGTGTCGTTTGCTGACAACTTCAACTTGATGTGCTAAAACTCTATGCATAAGTTTTCAGAGTGTTCCGATCTCATTCTGTAAGTGTCTTACAATGTCTTACAGTAACCAAGGTTTCACTGCAAGAAAAGACTGCAAGTATATTATATACACACTGGTTATTTAACATAGCCATGGAAAATAAGCCATTTATAGATGAATTATGATGATTTACCTATTAAAAATGATGAGGTTCCATGGCTACGTTAAATAACCAGAGGGTATATTATATATATATGTTCTCCCATCAAGGTTAGCGGCATAATCAAAGCCCCAACTGGCCTGTTGATACCATACAGAAGTTGTTCCGGGGATGATTTCCCACGGTATGCTTTTTGTGATCGGAGGGATGGGACCCCCATTTTTCAATGCCAAGCAAAAAAGCAGTTCTGGAAAGGCCTAAGATAGCGATTCAGCTATCTTCAGAAGTCATGATGTTGGAAAATTCCAAGCAGTTGGTGATTTTAGATATTTTTCACCTTCCATTTCAAGAAGTGGTAGGATCATATGATATGATATGGAGGTTTCCGTTTTGTCATGGGGGTACCCCAACTCATACAGTCGTCATGACCATGACTCAGTATTGGTGAATTGGGGATCCCCCATTTTAAGAAACACCTTTTTTGGAGCCCAACTGGGACAACTGCCTGATTCTTGGCTCCAGCAGCGAAACAACACTGACATGGAAAACACGGGCTGACACGGGTAAGAACTGTCACAGTTCTGCCCTTGTTTTTAAGTCTGAGGTTTGATTCAGATTGACATGTGTTTCATGTATCCACAGTTGAATATTGAATCTAGGCACCAGAATCAATGCACCGAACTGGCGGGTAAGTTCATTCACGTTGATCGTCCATTTCCATCCTGAAGCTGTCGCGCTTGGCGGCGACTCAGCATGGGAACAGAGCTGCTACTGAAGGCCGGCTGGAATGACCATGAAGATCCGTCGAAATAACAGAAACTGCTTGTGCTTTGGAACATGTTTTGTGACTTTCCATATATTGAGAGTAATCATCCCAACTGACGAACTCCATCATTTTTCAGAGGGGTAGGTCAACCACCAACCAGGAAATGGTGATGTTTTTCATGATATAACCAATGATTTAGCCGTCAAGAATGGTGGTTGTTCATGGTGGTAGAATGTGGATAGAACGGGGACAAATCTGACCATGTGGAAATACCTCACTGCGATGGCCCTTAGCAAACTGTGAAATTACCGTGATTAGATAGACGATTAGATAGACAAATATTTGATAGATTTTGATAATATGTGGATTACTTTCCCCAAAAGGATGTCCAAGTGTGTCCTTTTCACAAGGATGGGGAATGTCACTTAGACCCAGCATGTATGTTGATGCCTGGTTGCTTAGCGATGGGGATATCATTTTGAAATATAGGTTTCATATGGTTTCATTGTCGTTGATATTGAAGTATATTAACTTTAAACAGTGACTTGCATACGATACTGGTTTTATCCCCATGAGAGTTGTCTGAACAGAAAGTACTCCCCAAAGTCAATGTTTTTCATCATTGTTCCGATTCAAACAGCCATTACCCTCCAGTGTCATCAAGTATGACAATTGGAAATCGTAGATAAATGGTGTTTAGGTCGCTGAGAAAATCATCAAACTATATAGTAAATGGTGGCGGATGTTCCATTCCACGCCATGTGATTGATGACGCCAGAGGGCTTACCTTTGGGGCAATCCCACTTATATCGTTATCCCATTATATCCCATTACATATAAGTTATATATAGTTATATTCTATATTATAATGGGATTCCATTGCTTCATTATGGGCCTCATAATTTTATAATGAATCCCATTATATTCCACATAGTATCCCCATTGCATTCGAACGGAAAGCATGGAACCTTCCGCAGGCGTCTGCGGAAAGCACTTCAAGGCCCGATCCAATGTTGATCCAACCGTGAACTCTGTTGGGGGCTTGGAAGGCTACCTTCCTTTGTAGAAAATTGGTGAATTTCTTGGTTAAAAGGTTGGAAATGTTGGTTTGGGAGATGGTAAGAGCATTTGTAAGAGCCAAGTTTGTTTTGGGGATAAAACATGTTGGAACTGAGAATTTCTGTGGAGGTGAAGTGGGTTTTTTCACCAACAATCTGATTTGGGGCTCAAAACTAGGTCGACCACCGCCCATAAAATTGGTGTTTATTTTGAGCCATGCAATACCCACCTGGGTTTGTTTAAAGATGTGGGGCATTCTCACCTAAACGTCTATGAATGGTGAAAGTGATGATAATGCATTGGAATTGTGGCTACCCTGTTTTGACAAAAACATAGCAGTAGGCCTTGAGATTCTTAGTCGTTCATTTCCAGAATTATTGTTCAATGGTTTTCAGATGTTTTCAGGGAAAGTCCACATAGTTCAGGAACCCCCAAGAAGCGTTACATACCGTTGCATGCTCATCATTTCCTGTAGATCTGTAGGTTCTCCATGAAATTCCCTTTTAAAGCTTATTACTCTTGGATTTCTTCAGTTTGCCCTTTAAAGTTGTCTTATAATCAAAAACCCTACCCTCTGGTAAACTAACATAGCTATTGAAAATGGCCATTTATAGTGAGTTTTCCCATTAAACATTGTGATTTCCCATAGTTATGTTAGTTTACCAGAGGGTATCCAGGTATCATAGCGTTTTGAAGTCTTCCAATGTCTTCCAATGTCTGCTGCTCCGAAACCGCCCGCAGGTTTCATCGCCTTTTACAGGATCTGCTCGAAGAACACGAAAAACAGCAGTCTGGGGGCCCAGCCCCGACGCAGTAAAAATTGATCTGGGGATAAAACATCAACTGGATATTCCTAGATACTCGTGTGTGTATATATTATATATATAACTATAGAACATTATATATATATACATACATTATATGATCATACTCATATGGTGGACATTTGATGTGTGGAGATCATAAAGACCGACATTTACCGACCTCACCCAGTTTCGCCAGTTTCTCCGGCATGAGATGTGTGGGTGATGATAGGTGATGATTGAGTTTGCTTACTCTTCGGTAATTTTCATGGCCCATTTTGCCATGTACTTCGATGATTTTACCCGAGAAAATATCAGACCTAATATTGCTGACTTTGAGCAATTTTTTCCATGAGTTTCAGCCGCTAAAAATAGATACATTGTAATTACATATTATATAATAAATTATATAGATCATGGGGGCTGGGGGGGGTCTATGGAGGGGGGGTCTATGAGCTTATCATATAAGGTCCTGGTAAAAGCCGGTTAGTATAAACACTTGTTAGGGCCTTATTAGTTTAGACCCCCCATAGACCCCCCTAGGTTTCCATGAATAGAATCAATAGAATCCCAAGGTTCATCACACTTTTCCAGACTTTTTTTGTGGCGAGTTCCTCTCTGTTTCTGGCGTTCGAAAGGTCGCTGCTCCGTCGCGAGATCCAGCGGCTGGGCGGCGAAGCCTTCGACGCTTCCGGCACCAGCGGAGCCCTCGGCGCGTCCGGCGCCGGCGATGCTTTGGAAGTCCTGGACCCAGAGAGGCCTTCGGAAGATGAGGACGAGACATCAAGGGACATCAAGGGACTCAAATCTGATACCTGGGATGAATCCCACTTTTTTGTAGGTGTTGAACCAGGGTTGAAACGCCACATATATATGTAGGTTCATGATTTCTGAATTTGTCTTCACCATCGTGATGAAGGAATAGTTCGTATTTCACTGAGCATTTACAGAAAACAAGTGTGCGAGTCTCTTGCCCTCTCGTTCTCTCATACTGTACAGGATCGTAAGTAATGGGATGCCAATACATTGTTCTACGATGGACAACGAACTTCTTGACAACTCTGGTCAATCACAGATATCGAATGCAAACCCAGCAGCCAATCAGCACCGAGCAGCTGGAATGCTCTGGAAAAAAAACCCGGGACATCAGCACATGTGGATGGCTCCAAACATGGCTAGCTAAAAAGAAGCATCCCTTCAATGGTGTTTTTCATGTGTTTTTTTCCGTGGGAGATGCAAGAAATATCCTCCATTGGCTTTACAACAGCATAATTCAAATCATCCATCAACCAACCAAATAAAAACTGTGTGTCCATAAGATTAGATGAGGATGGATCTCGGTGGGATGTGCATGCCAGGATACCAATCTAAATTCTTGGGCAGTTGATGTGGGTTTTTTGGGCAGTTTTTTGATGTTTTTGAATTCCAAGGTCTGAAAGAATCGGGGCGCCTTCGCCAGAATTCCCAAGTACGACTCAGCAATGTGGGATTCACCCAATGCCATAAACCTACCACTTGGGGCATCTTGGGGTCTGGGGATGAACCACTTGCCACCCATGTTTGGGGATATTGGGGTTGTTGTATTATTGCTGGTTGGTGGTTTGGAACATTTTTTATTTTTCCAGATATTGGGAATGTCATCATCCCAACTGACTTTCACTCCATCATTTTTCAGAGGGGTAGTAGGTCAACCACCAACCAGATACAACATGTATTAACATGTTCTATACTAACTAATAGCCTATTATCCAATCTTATCTATATCTATAATCTACCACATGACTTAAAACCACCACGGGTTTTTTGTCCAAGTTGTGATCTGTGCGAACCGCGAACCGCAGGGTGGATTTGGAAGTTCCCTCCGAACGCCGGGAAGATGACGTTGTGTTGGCCTTGACATATGAGGCCGGAGGAATGTTGAAGTGGAAGTACCCTCTGGTAAACTAACATAGCTATTGAAAATGGCCATTTATAGTGGAATTACCCATTAAAAATGGTGATTTTCCATAGTTACGTTAGTTTACCAGAGAGTACTTTTTTTGGACCGTGATAGTTTTTTAATAGTTTATAGATGTTTATAGCTGATGGACCAAGCCCCATACCCGAAATGGTGTCATCAAGCATGGCAATTGAATCTCTTCTAGGGAGCTAGAGATTTTGGCTCTTCTGTTAATTACTGCTGAAATGAAACATCCTTTTCAGGGGATAATTTTGACTCAGCCCATACACATTTCAATGGATTGGTTTAAGGGAAAATCTACAGGAAACCATAGATTTTCCTATTAAATCTGGTGTTTTCATGTGTTTTCCTGAAAATGTTCCCTTAAACCAATCCATTGAAAATTTGATGTTTCGGCGCATGCTCATAGTGTGACGAAATCTGTGGGCCTCGCAACCTCGACAAATCTGTGATCTTGCCCGACCTGCCAAGCAGCTCTTGACTTCTTGGGAAGTCGTCTGCCAAGCAGCGTCCAATTTGTCCAACAAAAAAGTGTTTCCAAGGTCCTTCCATCTCAGATTCCAAGAACTACTAAGATTGTGGGTATCAGATAGTATCCGTCCCTATGACTTCCATGCTTTAGAACACCATGGAAAAAATGTGTGGGTGTTTTGGAAAAATCTGGTTGTTTTTTTTGAAATCCCATGGTTAAACCCTACGAAAATCGTTGGGATGGTTTTTTTTTACATCCCCTTCGAAAGCCATGAAACAATCCAAATGTTGGAGATGTATCAGCTGTTTTTTTTGAAATCCATTAAACAATATGTATCATATATTAAATCCAAAAATGGCAAAGAAATCCTATATCATCTGGAGATGTATCAGCACATATAGCCATAAAATATCATCTAAGTAAGAATTTCTATAAACATCTAATTATGTGTATATATATATATATCATCAGGACATATAGCCATACAGCTGAATCAGATAATTATGGATATCCTATGTTTAAACAATCCAAAGTATGGAAAATCCCCAGGACCTGGGACGAAATTTCCCATTTCAGGAGCCACCGAGCCTCGAACCCCTGCCAGCGCCAAAAGACGAGCCTCCGAGTGGGGCACCGAGTGGAGCCCAGTGAAAACCTTGGGAATACCACGGGAAAACCAGGGTATCATTCAGAAAATCGCCGGAAAACCATGGTATCAATGGGAAAATTCTATGATTCATGGTCCTTTCTATTACTACGTTCGCCACAAAAAACATAATTAAACATGTGTAAACAGTAAACATGTAAATATGCAGCTGATTTATGTTCATTCCACTGGGATGTTCGTGGAATTCAGAGGGGGAACAGAACCATTCTTGATGGGTTGGAGGTTGCTGCAGGTTTGGGTAAAATATCGGCCTCCCATGATCCCCGAAGCGTCGATTTTCTTGCCCTGAGAGTCGTAGCCAGTCCCAAGAATCTGACGAACTCTAAGGATGTCATCCCTACAATCCATGGAATGTGGAAAGCCCATGATACGCAGTGTTGCGATCTAAGGTCAGTTGGACAAGGTCAATGGAAAGGGAGATGGGGGGAGTTGGGTCAAGCAACTCGGAAGTCAACAAGCAGAAATTCATGTTTGGCATCCCCCAGATAGATAGAATAGCCAGAAACCTGGAAAATATAGAGGGAACATCATCTATACAATCCCGGAAACACGTTTCTATTCCGGGGGGGTGCTATACATTGGTCAATGGCAGTTGGTGACATGGCCAACATCCAGTGCTTCCAAAGGGAACTGAAATTCTTGATGGGTTTGAGAGGCTAGCAATGGGACAAGTGAAGTTGGAATACAGAAAGTACTGGTTAAGCCATATTAAATTATAATGTTATAAATTGTTATAATATATAACATATTATGTAGCTCCGGAGTCAAGGAATAGAATACAATAGAATATGGTTTTTCTTTTCTATGAGATCCCATTCCCATGATTTTTGGCTGGTGAAACCCCAATCAATGCCAAGATCAACGTGCAGGAGACAGGGTCGCTCACGTTGCCACCGATCCCAGCCACCAGCTCTGAGATTCTGCAGAACATGAAAATGGACGAGGCCTGTAAAGAAAACGCAAAAACCACATGGTGGTTGGATAGGCATCGTGTTTTTTACCGAGAACTTAGAGAAGCCATTGAAGACTGTTGCTTTCAATCACTTTATCCATATACTTACTATATAAAAAAAAACTGTGTCGGGATACCCTTCAATGTTCATGACATGAATGTAGGGCCCAGCCCAAACTAGGACTCAATGAAAGTCCCACAGAAATCAGTTTCTATTTTGGGACCACTGGGCCAGGGGACGGGGAAGGGGTTCGCTAAATAGCCAGGCCCTGATTGTTGTGACTCGGGTGAACTAGCTACATACCTCACTGGTGTTTCCTTGTGCCTGTGGAAGGTAAATCATGCTAAATCGCTCGCAGACTGGCGATAAATATTCGTAGAATTATCCCAAAGGTATTGCAGCCCGGTGCTTGTCGCATACTATCCTTATTTGGGCACGCCCTAATTCATGAGCCGGTTTCTTTTTATTGTTCAATCCAGTATGTGGGCTAATTGATATTAATCATTCTAAATCAACATGTTATATATATATATATCATATTATATATATAGTTGTATTTATCATGATCAATCCATGTATGTATATATATATAGATAGATACATGAATCCATCTCTGTGTATATGTATGTGTAATTATGTGTATATATATATATGTAGTTCATATACATTACATATTATTTGTTAGTTAAAATGTGTGACTTATCCATCTTACCAAGACTGGCATGTTGTCCGGTGCCAGGGTTGACATGTTTCGGACGCCGCAGGGAGAAGAAGATTCAGAGACCAGGAAAGGTGTTAAGGCGAGGGCCGGCGCAGGAGCGCAATAGGAGGTGACCCAAGGGTCAATATACCATGAAAAATAGGGATTTTAACATGAGTTCACTAGGGAAACCAGGGAGATGTAGTGGAGATATGATAATTGGGTTTAATGGGTATATAATGGGGTTATAGTTAAGCATATATGATAGTTAATGAGGTCATTTGGATTTGCCGAAGATATTGTTTTTGATTTTCCGGATGAGAAATCCATTACTTGCGGAATCTGTTTGGGGTTCCCTAGGTAAATCCAGGTTAACTGGGAAGACTGGGGAGATACAATGGGGATATCGCTAACAAATGCTACGGTCGTTGGATTTGCCTGCCAATGGGTGGGTTCTTTTCAGAGAAACCCAGATGACAATGAAACAAGCATGGAACCAATCAAGACCCATGAAATCCAACTTAATTCATCCTACAGGGCAAACTTGGGAACTCTCACCATGCTGTGCAAGTTGGCAAGTTGCGGCCTGGATTTTTTTCCTCCTGATCTACTGGTCGAATTCGACCAACGGACGAGTAGCGGTGAACTCATTGCTGGCCGCTACTGTAGCAGGTTTTACCATGATGCAATGCTGATTTTGGGAGGTACTCTCTGGTAATTTAACATAGCCATTGAAAATGGTAATTCATAGTGGATTTACCCATTGAAAATGGTGATTTTCCATAGTTATGTTAGTTTACCAGAGGGTACCTTGTTTTGAGATGTTTGCTTGTATTTCTTTGCAACAAGGGGTTGTTCACGGTTGAGTGATAACAAGCCCACTGAGCCAATAGGTCAGGTAAAAACCCCACTGATGCCGCGCACCAATCCACGTAAGAGAGGAAAACAAGAACGATGTTCATTTCGTCTATGGTTCTCTTGGAGCTTGTGACATGTTTCACCATTGTTGAAAAAACGCAAAATCTGTTGAGACCCAGATTCCACTGGTAGCTGCAACATGTCACTGACAACTTGGTAGAGTTAGCTTCTGGCTTAATCCCATCTAGTCCTACTAGGTGGAGTTGGTTAAGTTATGTTTGTTGGTTAAGAAAACCCCCCATGAGTACTACTGTAGTTCGTTTATATCTACCATGAACCATCATGAACCCAGATATTGGAGATATTTGGAGATAAAAGCCAACTTAGCTAAATCCCATCTAAAATCCCAAGAAAAATCCCATGAAAGTTGCTATTTGCACCTGCCACCACACTGCCTGCAGGCAGTGGCTTTCTCCTCCGAAACATCAAGGTGTGGGGATCAAAACCAGCCTGGACGTATGGAAAGAGCGTAGGGAATGTCGTGTACGACATGGATTTAAATGGAGATGTGATATTTATGTATCTACATATGTATATTACATGTATATTATATGTATATTCTTATACACTATATATATATATGGGAGGGATTTTTGTTGCATCCTGTTGATTGCGGAAATCATGTGGAAATGTCATGTTTTTTTTCAAAAAAACACGAGCCTGTGAGAGAAGAAATCGGGATTCCTGAAAGGATGCCCGAAATCATCCAGTCACTGGACTGGGGATCCCCCACGACCTGTACGGACACCTCTTGGTGTAGCATAGCAAGTCCTGGGGACAAGGGAACTGGTGCCTCCACCAAGATTAAGGGAAAACTGGAAAACATGGAAGAAACCCGCGCGTGAGAGTGAGAATTTTAGTACAAAAATTTCGCGAGTGACTGTTGGTAATACTACTCATTGGCAAAAACATGGCCTATGGGTGCCTTTACCCATAGTATAAAAATCACGTATACCATGGTATACCCGTATCATAGGTAGTATGAAGTTGATGAATTTCCATTCTTCCCGCAGGTATGGTGGCGACTCAGAGGCGAACCGGGTGTCAGTTTTCATAGGTGATTCTTCTCGCCACAAAGGCGAGGTTTATTTTGGAAGACCCCCTTGGTTGCCCAAAAACGTCCGGTGGCAGCAACCCATAGCAACAGCATGGTTTTTTCCACTTTCAACAACCACTTACTATCGTTAGGCACATCCAAGAGGGGTGACCACCAGGGACCACTTACTATCTATGTGCTGTTCTTTTTGTTGCGTTTTACGAGGTGATTTTACGTTGTTTTCACCGGGAAGCTGATCCAGCTGGATCCACAGATGTTCCAAAGTTTTGTTTACTCAACCCGACTGTGTGTTCCATCTAAAATTCTGTTGGTGCATCTTCAAGTGGTGTTAAACACCTCACAACGTGAGCACAACCGACGGGCTTGTATCCATTCTGCGAGCTAGTCATCTCATTAACCCCATGATTTTTTTTCCATGTTTTTCAGCTGGTTTATTTTGTCATATCTCCAAATGGCAGGCAGAGGATAGGTATACCAGGTATGGTTTCTTTTGCGTTTACCTGGCTCATTAGAATGCTGATCGCAAGTTCTTGGTTGCAACTGGGTCCCTCAATGATCCTCCACAAAAAAGATGCCCTTTGCCATTTGCGTTTAGGTGGATGCACAGACACCCAAAAGCAAAGCCAGTGCGCTGGAGAACAAGGTTCCATGGGGCCCACGGGGCTTGGGAGAAATGATGAGAAATGCCATGTCTCAATTCCACGGCCCAATTTGAGAGTGAAGTCATAGTGGGAATACCAATGGACTCACAAATGGATGGTCATGTTTATATTTGGTTGGTGCTGTGGAACATGTTTTATTTTCCATGATAGGATAATCATCCCAACTGACTTTCATATTTTTCAGCGGGGTTGAAATCACCAACCAGATATGGTTTTTACATGTTTTTACTATGCAACATCTGTCGACATCATCTCCGGTTCGGAATCCGGGCCTCACAGGGTAACCTGGATGTCGCTAGAGGAAGAACATGGAAGAACTGGATGTTTCAGCCAAGCCGAAAAAGGGTCAAGAAAGGATCGAGGTTTTAATGGGTGTAAAAACAAGTTATATCATGTTATATCTGTTGATGATATTTGATGATGGTTAGTGAATGTTAGTGATATACCTGGTGAGTGCTATAGTTAATATTTGATAAATTAACCATACATTTATAGCTATTGATGATGGTTAATGGGCTACTTTTTCTTCGGGAAATTGCTGATTTTCAGCCCAGCTTTGAGCAGGGCTTCAAGGTAGGCAAGGAGTTGTTGCAGTATGTATACTGTGATATACTAAAATTTTATACAATTAATGATAATTAATTACAATTATATAAGTAATTATAAACATATAGATATATTATGTGCATAGTATATATATATACATAATAACAGATTTTTATACATTTTACAGATGGGGACTGAGAGGACTTGTTTGAAGAAGTTATCTGTGCAAAAATCCTGCTGCTGATTCGCTAAGTCACTGGATCCGATGTAGCTTCTAACTTGTAGCAAGGTCTCAAGGTCTCAAGGGCCATGCTTTTGGATTGTGAAAAACGGGAACATCTTCACCGGAAACCAGTGTATTTGACCATGAAATATAGGCTTTTCCTGAAAAAAGTTTCCTGTAAATGTTCCCATCATCCTCCTATTTTCTATGTTTTCCTATGTTTTCCCATTTTTCCATCATGCCTTTGGATGTTTCTGGATGTTTTTTTTGGCCCCTTTTCCGTGCAGGTCTATGCGAAGCGAGACACCTGGGCGATGAGCACCTTTGGAATGGAAGACGGTCGCCTGCCGAAACGTTTTTTAGGGCCTAGGGGGATGCACCCGTATGGCTGCCTAAAAGCATAAGATCCAACTTGGTCCAACATGTTTATATTTGGTTGGTGGTGACTGGAACCATGGAATGGATTATGACTTTCCAACTTTCCATTCAGTTGGGAATGGAAAATCATCCCAACTGACGAAGTCCATCATTTTTCAGAGGGGTTGAAACTACCAGCCAGTCAAGAATGAAGTCTACCTCTATCACTTTCCATATCTCTCCATGTGTCCTTTTTTCCAAAAACGAACCGTAATGAAGGGTTGATTTGCCCTATGTTATGCCGAACTACTGCTCTACCTATATAACTCATTTGAGCTGTGTAATATATTTTAACATATGGATGTTTCCTAAAATGGGGGTACTCCCAAATCATCCAAATTATATAGACCATTTTAGTATTGAAACCCATGGTGACTTTGGGGGTCCCCCATTTTAAGAAACCCCCATATCAGGGTTGAATTTGTATGATTATAGGGTGTGACGACTTTGATCATGTCAAGTTCTGTTCATTTGATAATTCAAAGGCCAGTGGCCACACCTCAACTTAAAGACATCCGGTGGCATTTTCCAAGCGATCATGACACGACAATCTGCTGACTTGCCACCGGCACCGGGTCGTCGATCAAGGTCCGAGATAGCACGATTTATGCCATGGAGCATGGAGCCACACAATACCCTGCTTCATTGGTTGTATGGTTGTGACATGGGACTTATACCTAATTTATTGGGGATTAGGGTAACCCATAGTAGGGAAAGCTATCAGCCAACCACTATAATGAGATTGGATAGGGGTGTTGAATGGGTCAATTCATCAGATTTTTCCAGGAGTGTAGCAGCTTGTACATCCCAGTCGTGCAGTGTTTGACTGCGTCCAAGTTCTTTGATTTTTACCCGACTTATTGTCAATGGCCATTTCAGGAACCTAAATTGGAGGTACCTACCATATACAAAGCCTATTTTTCAGGCCTTGATTTCAAAGAATATCCCCACTGTTCACTGCCTAGCAGCTAGCAATGATAGATATTGTCCTTGTTTCATATTATTTCATCTTATTTTGCTATTTCATATTAATTCATATTATTTCATCTTGTTTTACTATTTCAAATTAATTCATATTATTTCATCTTATTTCACTATTTCATTATTTCATATTAATTCATATTATTTCATATTATTTTACTATTTCATCTTAATTCATATAATTTCATTTCATGTTACTATTTCATATTAATTCATGTTAATTCATATTATTTCATCTTGTTCTACTATTTCAAATTAATTCATATTATTTCATTTTGTTCTACTATTTCAAATTAATTCATATTATTTCATCTTGTTCTACTATTTCAAATTAATTCATATTATTTCATCTTGTTCTACTATTTCAAATTAATTCATATTATTTCATCTTGTTCTACTATTTCAAATTAATTCATATTAGTTTACCTGATTTTACTATTTCATAATTGTCATGTTATGTCATATGTTTTTGTGGTGCGTTCCTCTCCAAACATTGGTCGGATCTGCCCCAGATTGGTCGCCCCAGCGCTACATCATGACCTCTCAGAGTTTGAAAAAGACCCTGGGCTGCTGGTGAAGACCGATGTGGGATTCACTGGATATTGATCCATTTTTTTTTGGGATACTATTGATATATCCAATATTATTTATATGGACATTATGGATATATTGATCCAATTCTATGTGGGATTCAATATCCATAATATCCAATTGCCATGGATATTGATCCATATAAATTGCCATGCTGATTCAATTTATGGATTTTGGAGCAGAATTCTGCTGGATCCAGCAGTGAATGCAGGTTATTTGTTTCGAGTTTCTATCATTTTGGATGGGCAGAATTTATGAATGTTTATGTTATGGCAATGTTTCTTCTGGTGCGTTTTACGCAGGGAATTTTCGGGAATGATCTGGCGAACTATCAATTTCATCATCCCAGCAACCCCCGGCAGCCCATGGGATGGAAGGATTCATCCCGATTTGAAAATCACAGGATATCTAGCTGCTCTAGCTGTTGATCACCAATAAGAATGGGTACTAATTATAGTGGATTATTGGAGAATCCCATATCACTAATATCCCATATCCCAATATTCTCTAGCTGGTAAACGTTTACATAACATACATAACGAACTGGAAAGATCCACCATGTTCAATGGGAAAATCCACTATTTCGACTGGGACATTTTTCAATAGCTATGTTAAATTACCAGAGAGTAGAACTAGTGACCAAAATTTGGTTTCGCCAAAAAACTACCCCCGTTGCGTGGTTACGTGGGGTAAGTGTTCTCAACGAAACAAAATGTATGTGATGCGGGACTGAAAGTCTTTCTTAACCAGAGTTACCCTAGGATGAACAAACATAGATGTGGAAAACCCATGGTTTCCCTAGGAAATTTCTAGAAATGATGGCTTTTCCACATCTATATGTTGTTTTACAGGAGGGTACTGGCGTCACCTAGGTATGATTCCTGGGCTAATTCCACAAGCATAGGGACTCGTTGGCCAATTTCATGGCGGATTTCTTGGCCTGGTGCTGCAATCTTGTGGGTTCCTTGACCCATGAAATCCACATGTCTAATATTATAATGTATACGGCGTGGTGTATATTCATATTGACTTTCACTACTGAATTTTGTAGCAATAGCCATGACTTTCACACAGAAACCGCTGAGGAAACAGCAACAGAACCTCTTGGTGCGAAGCGTCTTGGAAGATGACAATCAATTTTGTGCACCCCAACCAGCTCCATTTATACCAAGCGATCAATATTCAAGATCATCCAATTATTCATTGATTTATATGTTTAATAAAATTATAGCAAGCTTTTTCGGTGAGATTCATCCAATTATTTTTGGAACCTCGCTTTCGGGGCTTTCTTGGGAGCCATGAGGAAGTGTCGTTGCCAGTGTGGCTTGGGTGGGTGTTGAGAAACCACTCAGAGATCACTCAAAGTAGGAAGGACAGCGCCCGTGTTTCCTGAAATTCTGGAACTCAATGACCTAATGACGGGGACTTAATGACATTTGCAGGACCCAACAACTCTTCGAAAACAGCCACAAGATGTCCGAAGAAATTGTTGGGTTAAGCTGAGTCTGAGTGCAACCTCTCATTTTTTTCCTCATGTCCACGCTACAATGTGGGAACGGCGTAGGCGGACAGACACCGAATATTAAATGTGGGAAGGGGGGCATCCAGACATATCCAGACCATCCTTTCTTCGTGCCATCCCTGTGAAGAGATCCCCCCGACATAGCCCCTTTGTTGGTTCACAGTGCAACCTCTGCAAAAACCCAAAAACTCACGGGAACCACAAATTTGGGTACTGGCGGACTCGGTATGCATGTAGAGCATATATATGCATGTCCTCGACTTGCTGCCGTGCTGACATTTGCTGACATCGTTGTTGTCCCTGCTTTTTCTTTCGCTAAGCTCGGTGCTTCGTATTTCCGGTGCAGGGAGAACTCCCATTCCGAGGCACCAAAACCATGGAATTGCTCCCGCAAATGAACTGTTGCACCTCGGCCATGTCAACGAGGGCAGCTGCCTCAAAATCATAAGGGCGAGCCTTAGGCCCTAATTGTGGTGAAGAAAAAAAAATGAGGGCAGTTTAACGGATTTTATGATTTATGGTTATAAGTTTGTTTATAAACCATTGTAACCCCCATGAAAACTAGTTCGTTATATCTACCATAAACCATGATTTGGCTCATGTTTTCCTGTTGCCAAAGGAATCGGGGAATACATTGCCTTGGCTCGATGTTTTTTCGAGTTTTGTGAGTGAAAAAAACACATGTTGGTTAGAGATAGATCACTTTAACAGTTGATGAATGTTGTCTTCAAAGATATCCCGTGTTCTTTTGCCAGCTTCTTTCCTGGGAAAAAAAAAACAACATCGCCTAAATTGGGACTATTTGGGACTGAAAGATATCGTTTATCATAGTTTATCACCCTCTAAAAAGTGATGTTTGACGTCTTGGCGTCTTGCAGGATGTCAAAAAGCAGGTGGAAATGGGATTTGTCCTTTAAGTCGAAGCTCACCTGTTTATCCAGGTCTATCACTCAATACATATACACATACATATATATATATGTAATGTATGTATGCATAATATATATTTAATATATGATACATATGCAATTATACTATATACATACACGCAAACGTACATTAATGTGGGACATTCGGGCCGAGCTAATCATATGCTCCTGGGCCGGGTTCGGTTTGTTCGGTGGATCGCCTCCGCTTTTTCAGCGGGTTTGGGTCCTGACACAAACTCGACATCTGAGCCATTGAAAATGCCTTAACGGTTGCTTGGTTGTTGAATGGGGATTTAACTCGGATTTCACCATGAATTATGATAATTATGGGCGTTCATTGGAAGTTTAACTTGGTTTAAGATGGTTTAAGTATATTTAAGTATCAAAGATGTGGGGAAGATTGATGGATTTGTTATTTAAAAAATGGGAGTAAAAATCTACCGGGCTACCCCAAGAAGATGGCATGATACATATGATACGCTGTCCCATTCTTTTCCCGTCTCTGAATAAGATGTAGAACATTAAATTATCGCATCAATATAAATATATAATTATATCATTATCAAATAAATTATCCCATTAAATATAATTATAATATAATTAGATAATTATCCCATAAATCCATAAATATATATATATCCCATTTCAAAATGGGATTCCAAAATGATCATCCCATAGCCTTTCCGATTTTGGGATGTTCCCCTAAGCTTTAAAAAAAAAAAACGTCTAGGGCGATCCCCGTTTTGACGTTTCCTGGTCCAAAATTCACTGAGTTGCGATCCTGAAGCATGGCCGTGCGGGGCCCCAACTTTGCGGAGAATGTCATACTGAATTACTTCATCTATTTATTAATGTTATACATGAATGTTATTAATAATACTAAGCTGGTATATCTGAAAATGTCATATATATATATATACATATGTGTGTGTGTGTTTGGCTAGAGTGAAGTTCCAGTGGTTTAAGGGATGTAGAAAACCCATGGCTTTGACACCCAAAGATGGCGGGGTTCGAAGCCATTCGAAGCCTCAGTTGTCCCTTTCCTAAATCCAGATGGTGTCTGCGCAATGAACATGACTGAACATGTTCATCCGAATTAGAGTATGGATTTTATAATAAGGAACATATATATGCATATATTCTATATTCTATAACTATGACCAAAAAAAGGGGGAAAAGATTCTGAGCCATACTCGTTTTTCCACGATGTTCTGTCGGTGGAGACAAGTCTGTGGATCTCAGGACCTATCCCACCATCCGCACCCGTTCGCTTGGCGTGGGATGTGACCGGGCTTTTTCTCATCCTGTGCCCCAGGTTGAAACAAAAAAAAGGAGCCACTGGATGTACCAAACAAACAATACCCTCTGGTAAACTAATGTAACTATGGAAAATCAACATGTTTAATGGATAAATCCACTATAAATGGGCATTTTCAATAGCTATGTTAGTTTACCAGAGGGTAAAGGGAGTGTTTCAAAGCTTGGATTTGATTGACCCTACCTGAAAGTTGAGAAATGGTGACAAGTTCAGAAAGATCCACAATGTTTATCCCAAAGGGTGCTGGAAGATGTAACAACACATGTACGCCAAAAAGGGCCCAAGTGGAGGTAAAGATGTTAAATCTTACCACACATGCAGGGAATCATAATCTATCATCGAATTTTACCAGCAAGAAAGACATACATGTGACGGTCAACAGTTGGATGATATACTGAAAAATTGCTGGATGGTCTTCCCTCACCATGAGCGAAGCATAATGGCCGATTGCCAAGAACAGTGGCATGTTTTGACCATGGCACATAGCAATACAATCAATATTTGGTTGGTGGCTTGGAATTGTTTGTATTTTCCCATATATTGGGAATAATCATCCCAACTGACTTTCATATTTTTCAGAGGGGTAGGTCAACCACCAACCAGAATATAATGGCCATGGCGGCCGCATGTTGTTTTTTGGGGGGCATGCTGGGTCCAGGTACGACATTTGCGCCATTCCTCTGGAGGCTTTTGAGTTTGAGAGGCGACACCGGGATGCTCCTTCAAAATCCCTGGTGTTTGTTTTTTTCGATTTTCTTTGGAAATACGTAATACACCATGTATTTGGGACCATAAATCTGGGTAAATTATAACGACCTCACTGCGACCTCACTGGAAATCATGGTTAGTAAGGGAAATCATCCCCAAATGGCCTTAATTCGGGTTAGTGAAATATATGTGAAATATTATAATTTACCCAGATAAATGATGGGGATTTTCTGTAATTCCCATAGCATGAATGGGAGTCTCAGCAGCAGGAATTTAAGGGCACCTCGGAAGTTTCAAAAGTTCTACAGCTTGAGACGCAGCTGTTTTGAAGACCCGCCAATGAGATCATGATGAGAACTGGTGGAACTGGTTGCATTGCAGCATTGAAACCAATCGTTTGATCCAATGATGAGATGTTGCCGCCTTGGTAATTTGATGTAATTTGACCGTTTGCGAACTGAAAAATCATGATGTTTAATGGGTAAATCATCTAAGCTGTAGGGGTACATGGGCCATTTTCCAGAGCAAGCTCTTAAATTACAAAGAGGTATGCCAGAAGCAAGCAAACAGCAACTTTGTGGTCGCTGTGGTTCCTATATGATATATGCGAGAGCTGTACATTCCACATTCTGGATGGCTACGTTCAAGAACCGGTTGTTTGCTGGAAGCGAAATACTTTACAGTAACCTAACATATCTATGGAAAGCAACCCATTGGTATATGTGTAAGGACAGTGACTTTCAATATATAGTTACTGGTTGGTGGTTTGGAACATTTGTTATTTTTCCATCTATTGGGAATAATCATCCCAACTGCCGAACTCACATTTTTCAGAGGGGTAGGTCAACCACCAACCAGGTGATGTTATGTTCAATTACCAAAAGATACCTCTAGGTTATGTTATGTTATGTTCAATTACCCTCTGGTAAATTAACATAGACCCTGAAACTGATCAATTTATAGTGGAAACTAGTCTTTCAACCCCCATCTGGCAGGGTCTATGTTAATTTACTGGAGGATACCAACCAGGTGATGTTATGTTCAATTACCAAAAGATACCTCTAGGTTACCCTCTGGTAAACTGTTACATAACTATGGGTTCCATCAGCATGTTTCATGGGTAAATCCACTATTTCGACTGGGCCATTTTCAATAGCTACGTAACAAATTACCGGAGGGTATGTTATGTTATGTTCAATTACCACCACCAACCAGAAGACGATTCGCCAAAAAATGGTCCTCCATGGAGGATCGTCCATTTCTATATAAGCGAGCGGGCGCCAAGTAAGCCTGGTGAGTCTATGTAGATTATCCCATTTATACATGGGTTATCGGATCCATGGTGCTGCTATATATATATATGGTAACATGGATCCCATCAATATACCCCAGTCATATTAGCATATATACCAGCACCAGCCGGATCCGTCATGGGATATATATTTTTTTTTTTTTATCACCCCAGTTACTAAGCCCTCTGTTCACAAAGTTATTTACCAACTCTTTTATTGTCAGTCTTAGATTTCAATCATGTTTCTCGTGGTTCATCCATGTTCATCCAGTGTTTGGCATGATGCTCCCAAACTGACTCAGCGCTTTGTCGCTCACAAAGCTCTTCACTATCTCCACATGCGAGGATGATCTTAAATGTCAAGAAACCTCGGATACTTCTCAAAGCCTTACCCCCAATTATCGTTTGTTAGTTGATACATATACTAATACGTATCAAAATAGGTAAAAAAAAAAACTTGCCCATCCCCATAATTTTCAGCACCCTTATTGTTTGGTTTCAACATGTGGGTTTCATCCCCTACATCCATCATGTCTTCTGGGGAGTTTTTTAAATTTTCACTGGCGAGGGGTATGGATATATATATATATGTGTATATATATAATATGTATATATATATATATATATTATGTATATATTTATATATTATGAACATATTGTGTATATATATATACACATATTATGTGTATATATATATTATGTGTATATATATATATATATATTATGTATATATATATATGTAATGTTTATATATATATATATATATTATGTATATGTATGCATATTATGTATATATATATTCTGCGTTTTCTAGATATTCCTATTATGGGTTAGTTCATAAACACCAATAAACCAGCCAGTATGACCCACCGACTATCAATCCATCAACAGAGGTACCAATGGATTATTTAGCCATTATCAACCATTCTTATCCACTATTAACCACTATCAATCACTGTTAGCCACTATGAATGTTCCACATCTTCTAGATGTTATGGGGAACAAATGGAAATAAGGCTTCAAGGGCAATTTGAGGGGGTATGTTGCTGATGTTCCACATATTCTAGATGTTCCAGATATTCTAGATGTTCCACATATTCTAGATGTTCCATATTCTAGATCTTCGACATATTATAGCCATTATTGATCACTATTCACTATGATGTAATGTTCCAGTTGAAGCAACAGCACTTTGACACAGGATCTTCTTTCAGGACTTTATGGACTGGGCAGCTTTGGCTGCTTGGTCTGGCGTGGGTTAGTTGTGGTCTGTCGCAACGGGGATGTAAATGGCCTTAGATGAGGAAGATGGTGAGAAACCATGGGATTTCTGTTGTGATAAAATTATATCATGATATGATGACATTTGTATGCTCTTAGGAGTACAGCATTTTTTGCTTGTATTGCTTTATTACCATATTATATACCATTATATACCCTAATAGGTATTATAGTACCAAAGTATTGAAAACCTGTGGCATTTTTTTTGCAGCCTACAAATTTTGCGGGCTTGGGTGACTAGGGTAGACAACACACCTATACAATCCTATATATATATATGCATATATATATATGGCTCACGGCTGCTGAGTGTTGGCGGAGCTCGCCCCCCAACTTCCCGGCTCCACAAAGCCTGGAAATTAGAGGCACCAGCAGTGGCTGATAACCCTGGTGCAGTAAGTCCTGTAGGTTAGTTGTCCCATTTGCAAGTGGGTTATGAACCAGTTCTTAGGTGGGAGAATCCTCCAACCAACGAAGCTGAAACAAACTGAAACTGATTCAGTGGCGTAACTCAACTCTTTGAAACTGATTGCCTCAAACTCTGGCATATCTACCTCTGCAAATACATATGAATATATACAAAGATATGTATAATATATATATATATATGTATGCACACACACATGGTGGAAATAATTAGATGAGTAGACAAGCAGATAAATGGACAAGTAGACAAATAGACAAAACGATAGCTAGCTAGCTGACTAGCTAGGTACATGGGTAGATAGATATTAGGTATACATAGATACATAGGTAGACCCCAAAGTATAGTTGTATCCTGTTGTACTTGCAAGGAAAATGATTGGGAGTCGCGTTGATTGCAGGGGACTGTTCCCAGCCCAAAGCGTGTGTCCCCGGACATCCCCCGAGCCTCACTGTGGGTGTCAAACCGAGCTCTTCTGGACATTGGATGTGATCTTCAGCTTCTTCACCGGCTACTACCACAATGGCCAGCTGATTTTGGACCCTTGGCAGCTGACTTGCCTGAAGTGGGTTTGTCTGAAGATGTGTATCCCTAAATTCACTGCTTAAATATAATATAGACATGTAATAATATATAGTATATATAATTTACTATATAATATATATCATGTCTAATAAAAATTAGATATTATACACATATCCTTATATATAATAATAATTATTATTAACAATAATTATAACTAATATGGTTTTATTACTTATGATTATACAATACAATAATACATACATGCATGCATGCATGATACATACATTACATACATTACATACATTACATACATTACATACATTACATTACATTACATTACATTACATTACATTACATTACATTACATTACATACATACATACACACTGAAACACTGAAACACTGAAACACTGAAACTGAAAATTTGTTCCTTGCGTCTAGGAGCTACAGCCAGGGCCGCATGTCACGATGAATTCCCGCGTGGGTCACGCCATGATCTGCCAGGACTACTGGAAGATCGCTATCAACTACCTGTCCACCTGGTTTATCCTGGATTGTGTGACTTGGACCATCTGAAGGACCAGCTTTTGGACCTCAGATTTCGGCCTGTTCTTTTGGCCCTGGAAACCAGTTGCTGTTGATGTTGCTGTTGTCATTGTTCCAGTGTTCGTGCAGTTGTTTTGATCTCTAAATTTCATCTAACTTGGTTCATCATATGAAATTTTGGTGCATATAACTTGTTCTAAATTTCATCTAGTTGGTGTAAGTTTGTTTCCTTGACTTAACATGCCTTAAACTGCGGCTCAAAATGGAAAGGTCACAGATCAAGTTGTTCCTCATGTTGCTGTGACGGCTTTGCTTACCATCCCAAAGTTTTTTTGGGCGAAGTCGAATTTTCACATGCACGAGTCTCCAAAGCAAATGTAGGATTTTGACATATGTTGACATATTTTGACATATTTTGACATATTTTGACCATCCATGCGGATGCGTGACGTGTCTTTTTCTTGGAAGCCATCAGTTCGGCACATCCATTGATGATGCACTGCGAGCTGGGGCGTCCGATTTTTTTCGATCGCTCCTAGTTGGTGGGCGTTTGTCTCGGTGAATTCTATGTGGTTTATGGATGTTTATGGTTGATATAACTGATACAACACATACAATCATATACAACTATCTGGGTAAATTTACGAACTCACGTCGCGAACGTTCTGCCTTGAATGATGGCTAATTAATAGGGCTACCCTCCAGTAATCAAACGTGGCAATTGAAATCCACTAGAAATGGGGGTCTCAATAGGAAAATCACCTATAAATGGTGTATTTTCCATTGCCATGTTTGAGTCCCGGAGGGTGTTATTTACTTACTTGTGCGTTTTACGAAGGAAATTTCAGGAATGATCCACTGGCTAACTATCAATTTCATCATCCCAGCAACCCCCGGCAACCCCCAGCAACCCATCCATTCCCTACGTTTAGCACGCACCAGTAAGATGATCACGAATCTTACTGGTGATGACTAATCTTACTAAGTGACCAAGTATCCCTTTTCAGTCATTGTAAGTCATACTTAATCTTACAAGTGATCATTAGCTATAGAAAAACACCATTTTTAAGAACGGTAAACCATCTATTTCTACGGGCCATGGCTTCCATAGTTTTTTGTACGTTTACCAGAGAGTAAATCATTCTTAAGTCCCCATTAAACACCATTTAAACACCATTAAATCACCATTAAACCACCATTAAACCACTATTAAATCACCATTAAATCACCATTAAATCACCATTAAATCACCATTAAATCACCATTAAATCACCATTAAATCACCATTAAATCACCATTAAATCACCATTAAATCACCATTAAATCA
>Ga0126342_10003950_pt1 | contig 24921 bp, 15 predicted proteins | sample Cyp1metagenome_FD_92528 | JGI IMG/M metagenome (GOLD analysis project Ga0126342, IMG submission 92528) | Coral microbial communities from Lord Howe Island, Old Settlement Bay, Australia - Cyphastrea 1 metagenome | ecosystem: Host-associated > Invertebrates > Cnidaria > Coral ...
CCCACCCCACCCCACCCCTTCCCCCCCTCGGGGAACCCCCGCCCCCAAGGGTGTATATATATAATATATATAACAATCTTTGATTTTAGAAGCATTTAATTTTTGACCCTTAAGTATATGAACCAGTTGTAGAGTACAGTCCTCATTGATACTGTCCACAAACTGTCGCTCTACTGTCCCACTGTCTCCCAGTCTGGCCGGTGGTGTCCAGCTCTTTGGATGTCTCTCTTCACTTGTTTCCCTTCATTCGTCCAGTCATGTCCGGCTTTCAGGTCGTTCCTCTTCACTTGTCTCCCTTCATGTCACTCCCAGTGATTGTCTCCTGGTGTGCCTATACTCGTGTCCGACTCTCTGGGTGCTTCCCGTCATTTGGCTCCCTCTTTGGCTACTGGTGTCCGGCTCTTTGGATGTGTCGCTGCACTTGTCTCCCTTTATTTGTCTCCCACACCGTCTAGTGGTGCCCGGCTCTCCGGACGTCTTTTCTGTGCTTTGACTTGTCTCTCATCATTTGTCTCTCACCATCTTTCTCGTACTTCATCTGTCTCCGAAGTCATTTGTCTCCAATCCTATGTCTGCCTTAGTCGCGGTGTCCTGTTCTGGTTTCATCATCATGTTTTTTTTTCCGCGTTTCGTTACTTGTCTCTGTTCTTTATTCCCTTTGTGTCTTTTTGTTGTCTCAAGATAGAATCATGTTCCACCATGGTTTTATGCGTTTTACAACTTGTCTCCCACTTGTCTCCTACCTTGTCCCCCTCTTATTGTCTCAGATACCAATGTCGTGACAAACAATGAGACAATGCTGCTTGTGATTCATGCTGTTCTCAGTTGACATGGATCAAACATTGCCAGCAGGAGCGAGTATAACCACAAACATGCAAAAGATGTTGCAACGGATATGGAATAACTGTTTGGGGTCTAAAGGGTGTAATTCAGAATGTTCCATTTTCCTATATCTTCCAAAGGTTTCCATAATTTTCCATCATTTTCCTCCATTCTGTGGATGGTTGTAAAATTTCTTGCCAGGGTAGATGGTTTATGATGGTTTATTCCAACATCCCATGGATTTACAGTGATTGAAATTCAACATCCAAAGGTTTTTAGTTACCGCATGTTACCCTCTGGTAATTTAACATAGCTATGGAAAATCACCATAAATGGCCAGTTTCAATAGCTTTTTGTATGTTTACCAGGCCGGGTACCCCTGGTGCAAAAAAAAGTCGTAACCATCCACAGTCCAATCCTTCACCCGTCAGGTACCACGAGACGGCCGAGGCCTACACGGTGCAACTGGACTCCAGCGGCCCACAGGATCTTACCGTCCTGCAGGCGAAACAGGGAGTTGTTGAAGAGGAAACATGAGGAAAATCCATGGGATCCCAACGGAAAGGGCTAGGAAATAACCATTAGATTAGCCATCATCATCATCATCCCGAAATGTTCCGGACATAAAACTGGGATGTTTCGATCTTTTGTTCTTGTTAATGTATAAATGTCGGGTCAGATTCTGGGCATATTTGCGATGATCGGGGGAGGGGAGTATAGGAAATTCGTGGACATTGTTTGAAAGAAAGGCGGATTTTTTGGCGGATTTGTTCATCTTGTAGTTACACATAGTTACACCATGCACCAAAGTAGAAGTTTGAAACCTCATTTAGCAACTCCATCTATTGTTTACATTCAAACCATGGCCCGTTGGCCCGTTGGGCATGGGATGATTCTAACCCTCCCCATTGGGCAAAATCGGCCATGGGATGACCGAGCCATGAAGTTCCTATTTTGGAACTAGCTAACTAGAAGATAAGTAAAATTTAGTTGCCATTTTTTAGCAACTGCATCAGTTACCTACCCTCTGGTAAACTAACAGTTTGCTATTGAAAATGACCCAATCGAAATAGTGGATGACTACCCATTGAAAATGGTGATTTTCCATAGTTTTTTGTAGGTTTACCAGAGGGTACATAAAATCAGATCATCCATTGTTTGGGAATCATTTTGAGCTGTGAATCTCCAGAAAATCTCCCATTTTCTCGACCGATATCTCTTTGGGAGGTCTCAAGACACAACGTCACGGCAGAAGCCGAGGTGGTTTGAAGCACTTTGGTTTGTGGTGTTTCTGCAAACTTGGTTTTTCTTTAGCTTGTATTACCATTTATACAGAACTTTCATTTAATTGTTTCCGACACATATAGCATGATAAAATACCAAATTGGGATTCACTGATTGTCTGCAAAATCTTGGACATTTTTATTTTTTGAAGATGAATATACAGTAGATATCAGTATATAGATCCAATATGATCCAGTCAGGTCGGATGGTCCGAATCTCTTTGGGAAACTTCAAGTCTGAACAGCTATACCTGGTGGCAATTACCCATCACAACAACATTTTTTTCCACGTATTTAAGTATTTTTATTGGATTGTCATTGTACAAGTGTCTGGTTTCCTTTATTGCATTCTTAGTATCATTATCATCATCATAGAATCACAACTATACATATAATATACACCATATTAATACATATATATCTATACCATATATATATATATATATGTATATACATACCATATATACGTGTGTATATATATATATATATACATATATACATACACCATAAATATATACCATATATATATTATATATATATATATCAATGAATATTTATTGCTATCATTGCAATCATCGTTGTTGTACCATTGTTGCAAAGACTATATGATTTCATATGGCAGGTTATGGGTCATAAACCCCTGCCAATCCCATCACCGAATATTAAATTACCAGTGTTGACCTATCTAACCCCAGCTGCACCCAAAAAAACATATTCTTGGTTGTATACCTCTTATGCTCATAGTCAATGTGTCACAGTTCTGTTGATTATCCCCATAAAATCCAATGGTATTCGTGTATTTTTGTTGTTTATCCCCATGATAATTCCGAAGATGTTCCATTATATTCCCACAGGTTTGAGAGTGTAATCCCCATCTAATTCCCACTGAGTTCTTACAAAAAAACACACACAAACACAATTTTTTATCGAATCCCTACCCCCAATACCTTTACCATTTGTTGCTTCAGATACTATGTTTGCGGCTTCCACCATCTTACACCCCTATGAGGGGATCACATGATGCCAAAAAATTACCATAGCGCAACGAACTGCCAAAGGTTATTCCACCATTTTTGAACATGGTTGATGGTCAAATCCGAATATTCTTGATGAGGATTTTCTCTGTTTTCGATGGTTACCCTTGGGTGTCATCAAAAATGGCTTGCTGGAAAATGGATGAACTTGGCTTATTTATAGATGATTTTACTATTTAGAAACCTCCATGCTAGGTTTGATTGCTGGACGGTAACCGAGCTATAATTACAGTAATTATCCCCATTGTCAATATCAGTATCATCCATGTTCCCATTCTTGTTGGTTACTGCCGGTTGTATATCCCATTGCAATATATTATAATCCCCATTAATAACCATTATTCACATTTGTTATATCCCACTTCTTGTTGATGAATATTGGTTAAGTTATATATCCCATTCTATCAAACTGTGAAGTTCGTCAGTTTTTGCTGCTTAAATCCAAATTAATCACAAGTTTTATCCATGTTTTATAGGTAAATCGTTTATACACGGACCATTCACTATATAATCTCCATTGATGACCATTATTCTTGTTGATTAATGTTGGTTATATAAGTTATATGTATATATAATATATATATATATATAATATACATATCCATTATCCCATTATTTTCCAGGGCGGTTTTTAGAAACATAACCACAGGCCTGTCCCCAGCCTTCGGCTCAGCCGCTCAGGGCTCGCCGCTGCCTCCCTTGTCCTTGGCCTTGCCGGTGCAAGACGTGCAAGACACGCTGCAGGAGTTGGGAGGATGTAATGATTGCCATGAGATTTATAGATATATGTTATATATATATGGATGCACGTATATTTTATACATTACATATGTATATATATATATATATTTATATTTGCGTATATATATATGTATATGTATATACAGAGATTTGATTTCATTTGATTTGATTGATTGATTTATTGACTTATTGATCGATTTATCGATTGATTCATTGACTGATTGGCTGAATCAGTGACTGATTAAATGGATGAGATATTCCTCAACTTTGGACATTTTTTTTTGGGGGGTTTGTCCAGACATGGACAATTGGGCCCACATTTGATGGCCAGAACATGGGAACAGTGGGTCTGGCCAAGCCCATCTGACGACTAATCTTTGTTCACACATGGCCCCAATCCAGGATATGATTGAGCAGGAATCATATTAGAGATACAGGATAATACAGGGTGAGGCCCCCCCATTTATGTTTGTTGGTTTATACACCCATGAATACTATAGTATACTATAGTTATATCACTTATATCTCATAAACCCTAGAATTCGCCAAGTTATGTGCATCAACTTGGTGATTTCGTAAGGCCGGTCAAGCATGTAGCGTATGTAGCTGCATCCCAAAGTACAACAACTTATATCCCACTGATATCCACAAAACATCTTCCAATTATGAAACAAACTCCCCATTACCATTGATATCCCCATGATATCAGTAAGGTTCATGACATATTAGTGAACCCCCCCATTAATTTCCCTCTGGTAAATTAACATAGACCCTGGCATTTTTCGGGGTTGGAAGATTAGTTTCCATCAGACTAGGCTATTTTCAGGGTCCAACTGTTAATTTACCATTTTTAATACCATTTGCTATGGAATATTTCAGGGTCTATGTTAATTTACCAGAGGATATATACGAGATTCCGAGCTTTAGAACGTCCCATGATTTTCGACGAGGACTCCAGCATTGCTCGAGATCCCACGCTGCAAAGCGTGGGCCGGGGTCTCCGGAGGCAAAAAACGATGACGGGAAATCGCTGGGGATGACCGACACACATAGTAAAAAACAGAGTGAGGAAAATGAGGGATACTTACTGGTACTATGTTTTTTGGGGTACTATGGGGTACTATCCTGGAAACCTAACGAAGACAGTAAAATGTGCCACTATCATGTGCCATAGTAAAATTAGTGGCACATGATATTGAAAATGACCATTTATAGTGGATTTTCCCATTAAAAATGGTGATTTTCCATAGTTATGTTAGTTTACCAGAGGGTAATCATGAGATTTTGGGCTACTTTCTGGTAGACCTAACGAACTGGAAAGATCATGAAAGATCCACGAGTAAAATCATGGGTAAATCAACCATGATTCAATGGTCATAGTTTCAATAGCAAATTGTTATAGTTTACTGGAGGGTGGATTTAAGCACCGAAATGCAACACGAATATGACATGAATGGGAGATTTTTTGGGGTTACAACGGTTACAATATCTGAAAATGGGGTACGTATAGCCTCAAAATGGCCACCGGAAAATGGGAAATATGATGAAACATCATGAAAAATCATCAAATTTGTTGGTATCCCATTTTCGGACAAATCAAACTTTCTCAATCCATCTGCGACTGGAATGATTCATGATCCCCAATGTTTGGAGGAGGGCTGAAACCGCAAACCAGAAAAGTTTCAAAAATACATGATGTTCCAGCTTCACAAATGGGGGCTTCCTAAATGGTGGTACCCCCAAACTCATGCATTCTTTCATGGGATTTTCCATTCTAAACCAACTAGCTATTGGGGTACCCCCAGTGGAAACCTCCATACCATAATTATTGTTGGTGCACTGATGAAGTTGAACCGCTGGACCCAAACGGTCATAGCGAAACCATCTATTTGTGACGCCATTTTCCAGGTGCCATGTGATTTTCCAGCAGTGAATGCCGTCAGTTAAGTATTTACAGTCTCACAGAATTGCTATTGCGGTCGCTACTACCGTACAAATATTGATCTTGTTCTGATTGATCGGTGAATTCTGGGGATACCCCAGGTCATAAAATCCTGCGAGTTCAATCCCCCTTTCTCGCTGGTGAAAAAAAGGGATGTGTCTGAGAACAGGGTACCGAGGGTACCTCATTCCATCCACTAGTTATATATGTTAATTACTAGTTAATCATCATTTCCCCCATTCAATGCCATGTTGGTGATGAAACTTTTCCCGTGCCAAGGTCGAAGTTCGGAGTTGGATACCCTGCATAGCCTGCACATTAATCCAGGTGGCCAGCGGCGGGTCGAGCTGGGGGGTGGCGAAGGGTCTCTAAATTTGCTTCAGCAAAAATGGTGATTTGTATGGGTTTTAGCCTGGGATTTCCTGTAAACTATACAAAAAAAAAGCAAAAGCCATGGGTTTTTACCCGTTTTTTGAACATGATCTACTTGTATGGTGGGTAAACTCTAAACGTTTACAGGAGGGTATCTACTTGCTTTGTTTGAAGTAAACCAAGCAGCCATCTATCATCGCTTTCAACTGCCCGGGGCTTGATAGCTGATATGTGACCCCTCCAACAGCTATGTTTTTTTTTGAAATCAATTGAAATGTGTTAGACAAATGGTGGATTTGTCTGAAATTATCTGAAAATTATTGGAGAAAATCCCAAAAAATCATAGTTCACCATTCACCCATGCTTTTTCCAATTCGAAGCTGGACAAACTCACAGATCATATCAAGTTGGTTGCACAATGTTCTAATATGTTCTATATAATTCTCTCTCCGTCTCTATATCTATGATATTCTATGATTATCTATATGCATTATCGCATTAATATCGCAGTAAATATCCCCATGTGCTTGCTGAGCCATGTGCTCGGCTTCCTGCGCGCGGCTTCCACTACTTTTGGCTGGATGAACTAGGAGACCGTTTTGCGGTAGAGACGGTTTCCACAGTAGCATCGGGGTCAACATGGCAGAGTGCTTCTGGGTCCACGAATTAGTTTCCGTCATTTTGTCGAAAACCGGAAGCGAGGATTCCTTGGTTCGCAGCGGTTACAAATGATGAAAACGGTGAGTCAATTAGGATCCAATAGATAAAGACATCAACAGATCAAACAGAACACCTATACAGCAACTTGTGAAGAACGGACATTTTGAGGTTGCGGCTCTCGGACCACGCAGATTCTGTGTTTTTCCAGAGACGGATCATCCCAAGTCCTTCCAGCATTTGCAGGGAAATGACATTAATCCAAGTACCACCCTTAGTCATGGGGGTACCCCAGTTATCATCCATTTATAGATGGATTGTCCATTTTTTTGACCAACCATTTCGGGGATCCCCAATTTATGGAACCCCTGTATCATGGCCCCCCAAGATATAGAGCTTCAATGCTAAAATCCAAGCCTTCGATGGGAACATCAACGAACTAAGTCGGCTCTGGGAATTGTCCAGCACGCCATGTTTGATTACCAGAGGCTATCTTCAATCGTTCCAAGCCTTTTTGCCTTCCAGCTTTTTGGAGGAGTATCTCGATGCTCTGTGCTTTCTGGCTGCTGGGCCGACAAGATCGCACTTGGGTGTTTCGTTATTTCATGTTATTTCGTCAAAAAGGTCAGTGGTCAATGATGGTCAATGCTGAAAATGTTACTGTACATCCATTGGGGCCAGGTAGAATCAGGTAGAAGTACGGGCCTTGCGGCCATTGATCTACCCATTTTGATGGCATGCTCCATGACTTGAGCCATGCACATGTAGCTTACAGCCCTTAACATTTAGATTGGACCTCTAATTTTGGCCACAGAGCCCCGAAAAAAAATAAACACATATCCACAAAATTTATTCTATACCAATCTTGCAGGTTTGTTTCCCTGCTGTTTTGATATTATTGACCAACAACGGTGGGAACACAACCAAAGCATGTCAAGTCTCATACTATCCAGCCAATGTTGCAACCACAATTGCAATTCCTGGTAGATATGATGAACATTCATTCTCCAAAAACACCATAGGAGGGGAAAAACAAATCTCCAACCTTTGAGAGATGTTTGTTCTTTCGTTTACCAATAAAAACACAGATCTTTGGTTACCGACAGATCAGGCTCCTGCTCCTCCTTTCGCTTCCCGCGGCCACGTTTGGCCGCTGCCCTCGTGCGCCCCGTGCCCACCATGTGCTGGACGTGGGGACGGACGTCCGAGTGGAACTGCGGGAGGAAACGGAAGCCACGGGACAGTGGTCCGGCAATAAGGCCGCCAGGGATGGAGGCAGCAGTTCGGAGCTATGGATAATGGTGAACCAAGCAGCTACTAACTAAGCGTTTCCCAGCAACAGAATAGTTTTGATTTGAGGATCCAAGGGTTTTTTAGCCATTCAGCCCAGGTAATTGATTATTGATGATATATGATGACGTGCCAATTTTATATATGTTTGACAAAATAGATGGTTTAAGTTAAGTTTAAATCATTTTAGATCCATCCATTGCCAATCTCAGGTGGCTGTGGGTGAAAATGATCAGCCCAGCAGGTCCCATATAGGTGCCATCTCCCTATGATTCACATGGCTTATCATGTGGAAGCCATTACTATGCGGACCCCATAGTAACCATGGTAAGCCATTCATCTAATCTTGCAAAACTGAATTGAAATGGGGTCACAGGAGATACTCCACAGGGGTTGCTTATCAGAGTGTCCCAACCGAAAACAACACAGAAAAACGTTGCTTTGCTTGAAGAATTCCATGGGTTTGGGATGGTTTGGGGATCTGCAAACTTCCTACTTGGATTTACATCCTTGTTGGCAACTGGATAGCAACCTGCGTAATATACATATAATATAACTAGTTCATAACCACTATTCTAATTCTACCAAAGTTAATAATTATAGTGGTTATTGAACATTGTCCTGCTTGTTATTATGATTATAGCCAACTTTCTGAAAATAGATCGAACCGTGGTTTCTAGGAGATTATAGACTTATAGATTATGTTTAATACACAATTCAATATATATATATATACATACAATTATATATATATTGTGATATGTCCAGGTTTTCTTATAATTTTCTATCTATTTTGGGGTTGCTATGTGAATTTAATTCATGGTCGCCGGTCACGGCAGTGGCAGGTGTGGCCTGGAGCCTTGGCACTGCTGGGACATTTGAATGTCGCTTGGTAACGCAACGGAGATTTTTTGAAACTTGGAGAAAGATAAAAAAATGTATTATGATTTAACTATATCCCAGATGCTCCATGTATGGAATCTTTACCTACATTTACCCCAAAAATTGCCCAAATGTAGGTAAATATACCATACATGGAGCATCTGGTAAATACCAATCAGATACCCTCTGGTAAATTAACATAGACCCTGAAAATCACCAATTTTCAGAGGACACTAATCTTCCAACCCCTATCTACCAGGGTCTATGTTAATTTACTGGAGGGTATGATTTAACTATATGCATTATGACTATATGATCTAACATATATAATGGTTATTAAGAATTGGTAACATAGTTATGATATATGTTTTTTGGGGTCATAATATAATATACATAGGCACTTTGAAACTTGGAGATTTTTGAAACTTGGATGATGTATGATGATGTTCAATCTGGAATCTCTATGAATCTACATAGGCACTTTGTGGTGGTTTTGCTGTGTTCTGATTTTGAGTTTGCCAAACAATGATTAACATATTATGTATATGTAGTCACTAGTCATACAATGTGCAGGTGCGGCTGTCATTTTACCCTTTTTTAAATCCCGCCTTGACCCCCCTTTTTAACATCCAATACCTGGGATTTGTGGATGTTCATACCCTCACATATGGTATAGCAATATGGTTGAATTGGTGTTGATCCATTCCCAAAGGGTTTTGTAATAGACTTCCACTGAATTAGTTGCCATTTTGGGGGGAGTGCTTGGGCCCCAGTGGGTCATACATATATGTATATATATATGTGGTTTTTGTTGAAGCGGCACACATGGTGATGTACCATATAGACGGGGCTATACTGTATACCGGTATATATGATATGATTATATACACTGAAAGCGTAACGTGGTTGCAACTAGGATGCACCCAAATGTAGGCAATGGAAATTGGGTTGGGCTCCAGACGGACAGATTTTTAGGATGTGCATGAAGCATCTGCCTCGAAACGCTTCAGGCATTCACGAAAGAGAGTCTAACAGTAAAGGCACGGTCGCTGCAGAAAAATGCTCAGATACAATCTTTTGGTAATTGGATGGGTGAATTCCTGCAAATAGATGATCATGTCTCGAAGGATTCGGTCAGAAAGACTATGGGCCTCATTTTGATCTTGTTTCTAATTATAATGCTGTCTGGAGATCCCGAGTTTCCGAGGCTTATGAATGTCCCCATGTTAACTGGCTACCACTCTGTATACTTCTAGAAATCCCAATCGATTTCTTGGATGTTCACTGTTCCTACATGCTTCTACAACATGTTTTTCCCTGGCAATCCCATGACCATCCTCTTTGTTTTCTGAGTTGTGACTCGTTGTCTTTTAAAAATCCATCCAAGGTTTATGGATTTCTATGGAATTTCTTCTATTTTTCGTTTGAAATCACCCAGTTCCCGAGTTCAGGACCACTACGACCTCCAAAACCTCTCGGTTTTGGAGCTTGGCTGTGGCTTACCCTTCCTGGCCGCCGCGCTTAGTGGGCTCGGAGCGCAGGTGGATGAATACCACCAGAAGTTGGGATTTGATTAGGATTTTATAGGGATTTTTATGGGAGATATATCATAAATATATATATATTTTATTATTTATCATCTATCTGGGATTTAATTCTCGTATCTTTTTCATGGGATTTCAATGGGATTTCCATGGGGATTATGATAGGAACTTATGGAATATCCAGTCACAGATGGCGATGGAAAATTGCCCATTTGATGATTTATACATTGAAACACCCTCTGGTAAACAAACAGTTTGCTATTGAAGATGGTCATTTGGTTCGTTGATTTACCCAATACAAATGGTGACTTCCCATAGCTTCTGGTGAGTTTACCAGAGGATTTATGATCCATTTATCGATGACCAGATTTTCTTTTCTTAGGATCTCGGTACTCAATGGCAGGTCAGGCTGAATTTACCATTTGTAATTAAATTGATGTGGTAAACCCAAAAAGCAACCATCCCAGCAAGCAACCATATCGGGGGTCATTTTAGGTACTGTAATTCCAAGTATAACCCAATCATGAACACCAATTGGGGATGGTTTATTCTTAGGATTTACTAACCATTTATCCACGACCAGATTTTGGACAACCACGGCTGTAGCATGAACCACCGAAAAAGTTTGCACAGGACATGGAAAAGACCTCTGTTGCGACTGCAGCTTTGTAAAGGCTATTTAGAATCGTGAGATATTGTGAGCTTTGGCAATGGTTTTTCAGATATGTTCAGTGAAGTTCAAGGTGATTGTGTTCTGAAAATTTTGCGAAAATCTAGTCAAACATGGGTGCTAGGAAGACTAGGGCATTTGTTTCTAAATGAAATGGTGCGGACACAATCAGACATATGGATGCATTCATGTAGGTGAATTGTCCTTAGCTTGGATGATTGCAGCCCGTTGTTTATTTGCATGTGCCAGAGCCTTCAAGACAGGGCGATGCTATGGATCAGAACCTCTCCAATGAGGACCTTCAACTGAATAGAATCAATACCACACATGGGGTTCTGTGGGCCTTTATATCAGTGAGGTAAACCACACATATTTCAATGTTGGCTGGTTAAACTTCTCTTTATTGTTGATTAAGCCCGGTTTTTTGGAGGCAAACATCCCGATTCTCGATTCTCTTTCCCCTTTCTCTTGAGCTAACTTGAGTGCCCATTGCAAATTTGGGAATGCCTTAAGATTACTGACGCAGATTTCCAGCGATAGCAAAAGGTCCTAATAACAACCAACCGTTTGTAAGCCCATGGGTTCCTGGAAGGCTTGAGATATGGTATTACTACCCAGTATAAAACCATGGATCCGAACTGTCAAGATCTTCCTCATGCTGTGTATCACCTTTTTACGACACGCGGGGCCCAACAGTCCCCTTGACCTCGGATTCGCTAGGTGTGTGCCACGGATCACCCGAGGGTCATCCATCGTGTTGCGGAAGCGCTGGGCGCCCAGGGTTTGCTGAAACTCGACGAGAAACTGCAGCAAAACATCCGCAGCCAAGCTGAGACCGGGAGAGTTTTCCCAATTACCCAGTTGCCAGTGACCCAGTGATCTTGGGAAAGGGATCGGCAAATAGTGATTTAACGGGATTTCATGGTCATATGATAGGATGATCTACGGTACATTTTTTTTTTTTACATGAGCCAACCTAACTATTTAATACTATTTAAGGTGGGCAAATTAAGGGGTATATAGTATATATGCATGGGAATTGGAAAATAGATAATACTAATGATGCCCTCCGGCTTCCGGTGCCATCAAACATGGCAAGCTGGAAAACCAATCAAATAAAGATTTTGTTGGGAGAATCATCCATAAAAAGTGTGATTCTCCAGCTAGCCATGTTTGATTACCGGATGGCATGCATGTTCTAAGTGGCCTTTTTCTTTCCGAAAATGATGGCTAACGAGTGGACAACTTCGATGGTTCGGTATTTTCCCTCCGATTTTTTTTCGGGGCCCTATTGAAATAATTGGTCCATTTAAGTTTTTCTCTTCTTGGGGGTGGTTACTACAAAGGTGAAAATTGTCATTTTACCACTGTACTAATGTACCATGTTTTTTGGGACCCACCCAAATTTGCCTACCGACTTCATAGGCCTGCGTCACTGAAAATGATTCTTGAGAGGACCATTCGCATCGTCCCAGTGACCTGATTTCAGATTGGTGACTTTTTATCATTTATCGAAGCAAATATGGCTATAGATACCAGTAGTACCGCACAAGGCGGTGGCTGAACTTTCAAGGATGGGACACTACAGGAAAGGTCAGTTGTTGTGATGCATGGATGGCAGAGCGAATCCACTGATGGACCGAAAGGTGGTTGGAGTTGTGTGCTTTTGGCGTGGTTGCAATGGTTGCAGTGGTTACCTCACTCACAACTCCTGGATGTAGTGTGGTGTAGTGCAGTAGTCGTATTGTAGTTGTAGTTGTTGTAGTTGTAGTGGGGTTGATCTTGTTGAAGTTGCAATGTTCTAGTTGTAGTTGTGCTTGTTGTTGTAGTTGTCGCGTAATTGAGGCTGTAATTGTCTTAATTGTATTAATTGTAGTAATTGCAGCAGTTGTAGGAGTTGTAGTTGTAGTTGTCATTGTAGGTGTAGCTGTAGTGTAGTTGTAGCTGAAGTTGTAATTGTAATTGTAGTTGTAATGTAGTGTCGTGGTAATTGTTTTTGTAGTAGTGGTAGTGTAGTTGAAGTTGAAGTTCTGGTTGGAGTGTAGTTGTAGTGTAGCTGAAGTTGTAGTTGCAGTTGTAGTTGCAGCTGTAGTTGCAGTTGCAGCTGTAGTGTAGTTGTAGTAGTCGCTGCAGTTGTAGTTGCAGTTGTAGTTGTAGTGGCACTTGTAATTGTAGTTGTAGTAATTGTAGTTGAGGTTGTAGCTGTAGTTGAAGTTGTAGTTGTGGTTGTAGCTGTAGTTCTCGTAGTTGAAGTGTAGGTGACTCGTAGTTGTAGTTGTAGTTGTAGTTGTAGTGTAGTTGTAGTTGGAGTTGTAGTTGTGGTGTGGTGTAGTGCAGTTGCAGTTGTTTATCTATCTATCTATCTATCTAGCTATCTATCTATCTATCTACCTATCCATCCATCTATCTATTTATCTAACTATCTATCTTTCTATCTATCTATCTACCTATCTATCTATCTATCTATCTTCCTAAGCTAACTATCTATCTATCTATCTATCTATCGATCTATCGATCTATCGATCTATCGATCTATCGATCTATCGATCTATCGATCTATCGATCTATCGATCTATCGATCTATCAATCTATCGATCTATCGATCTATCGATCTAAAACGATCTATCGATCTATCTATCTATCGATCTATCGATCTATCTAGCTATCGATCTATCCATCTATCGATCTATCTATCTATCCAATCATTCAATCAATCAATCTATCTTTCTTTCTTTCTTTCTTTCTTATCTATCTATCTTTCTTTCATCTTTCTATCTATCTTTCTATCTGTCTATCTGCCTACCTATCTATCTATCTATCTATCTACCTATCTATCTATCTATCTACCTATCTATCTATCTACCTGCCTACCTACCTACCTAAGCTATTTATCTATCTATCTTTCTATCTATCTATCTATCTACCTATCTATCTATCTACCTATCTATCTATCTATCTACCTATCTAAGCTAACTATCTATCTATCTGTCTATCTAATCTAACCTAAACTAATCTAATCTAATCTTTTTTAATTTTATCATTCTATCTATCTACCTATCTACCTATCTACCTATCTATCTATCTATCGATCGATCTATCGATCTTTCCATCTATGGATCTAAGATCTATCGATCTACCGATCTACCGATCTATCGATCTATCGATCTATCGATCTAAAACGATCTATCGATCTATCGATCTATCTATCTATCGATCTATCGATCGATCTGTCTATCTATCTATCTATCTATCTATCCAATCAATCAATCTATCTATCTATCTTTCTTTCTTTCTTTCTTTTCTATCTATCTTTTGTCATCTCTTTATCTATCTTTCTATCTGTCTATCTACCTACCTATCTATCTATCTATCTACCTATCTATCTATCTACCTACCTACCTACCTAATAAGCTATCTATCTATCTTTCTATCTATCTATCTACCTAACTATCTATCTATCTATCTACCTATCTATCTATCTAACCTAACCGAATCTAATCTAATCTAATCGAATACAATCTCTCTATCTATCTTTCTCTATCTATCTATCTATCCATCTATCTATCCATTTACCTATCTATCTATCTATCTATCCATCTATCTATCTAACTATTTATCTATCTATCTATCGATCTATCTATCTATATCTACCTATATCTATTTATATCTATCTAGCTATCTGCAAAAATGAGGCTATTCTGCGAAACTTCCTCAATTTTTGAACTTGACCACATCAAAAACGCAGCAATTCTGCGAGACGTCCTCAACTTTTGAGCTTGACAACGTCAAAAACGAAGCTATTCTGCGAGATTTCCTTAACATCAAAAACGAAGCAATTCTGCGAGACATCCTTCAAAAATGGAAAGTTGAGTGCAGAGCTGACGGCCACGTACCAATGCGTTTTGCGATTTTTCCACTCCACCTGTCTAAAGTGCCGCGCCTGCCACGAAAAAGTGATGCCAGGTCATACGAAGTGCTGCACCTGTCACGCAAAATCATCTCAGCAAACCTGAAGATCTGATGCTCCAAAATGAACCCCTCTCAGGAAATCAGCGCCCGGACACCCTAACATCTCTGATGAACATGTCTTTTGTACTGCGCCTGCCATGCCAAATGCATCTTTCCAGATCGTCTTTAAATGTCCCACGCCTGCTTTTGTTTTTGGAACTGCTACAAATCCCTCACGTTTTGCTCACTTTTCACAAGGTGCAGGATCCCCTGCGGCTGTCAGGCAAAACCACATCTGAACCTTCAAGAGTGGTCCGAGCATGTGGTGTTTTTAACATTTTGACATGTGCTTCGCGCCACAAAGGCGTGCACTTTTTCAACATCTGAACTTCCAAAAGTGTTCCGGACCCGTCAGTTTTTTACACTTTTGACTTCGATATGTGCTTCGTGCCAAAAGGGCGTGCACTTTTTCGACGTGTCAACAAATCATTAGAAAAAAACACAGTGTTTCGCGACTTTTCTACCTTTTTGGCGCACCTGCATCTTCTTTTTCTGACTCTTTCTCTTCTCTGATCTTCTCTCTTCTGCTCTTCTCTTCTCTCGCTCTTCTCACCTCTGCTTTTCCAACTGTCCATATTGTCGGAAGTTTGACTTCTAAATTTCCTTCGAACATTTGGGGAGGATTAAACTTTTCTAGGTTCCCGATTAAACCATGAATAGGTTTCTTGGGGTGTCGTAATATTAGAAAAAAACATAGGGATACAAAGGTAAAGGGGGATATTATGGGAACATGATCAAACAAAACGGAAATACATGTGCAGGTAATCACTGGTGATGTTCGAGAAACCAATGATTTTTTTTGTAAAACCCAAGTAAGAGATTTTGAAACCAGGGTTATCAGATCTATGTTTTTCTTAGTTTTATTTTGCCACTCTTTGGACCACCAACGGCATGTTTCAGTGTGCCTGGATGTTTATTTCAAGAATCTTAAGCATTTTTGATTTTTATTTTGGATTCAAACCGTCCAAAGCAGGAGTCAAATGGGTTCTAAGTAGTTCTGCTTTTGTATCTGCAAAGTCCTATTAGGATGGTGATAAATATGACAAATCGCGAATCTACTGTATCGTTTTCGGGGGTTATTGTTTTTTGTTGGGAATCATTCATTATTAATGATTCATTATATATTCAGCCAGAGTTTCTGGGTTGCACACCAAGGTTTTGAGCCCTTCGCATGGGGTGAAGAGCTGCCACTTTGTGCTGCTGATGTTCAGTTGGTGGCTGCTTGGCGCGGGATGTTGTTTGGAGACGCCCTGTATTCAGGATGGAACCCCAAAACTAGATAAAACTAGGGGGTCAGCCTCTCAATATTCACATATCATATGCTATATATATATATATATACATTCGATTATATGTTTGGATTGTTTGGCATAATTCAGTGTATTGTATTGCTTGTCTGGAAAAATGTTTTTCTTGTTGGACATGGTCGTTTTTGGGTTACATGTCAAATGTAACAGGTGGCAAAACATCATAATGGGATTGATACCTAACCGAAAAAACGGATCTAATTATTGGAACACCGGGGTGGAGATCAAGAGAAGTCATGTCTCCACAACGACATGATTGATGAATTAGATAAGGCGAGTATGCCACAACGACATGAGTGATGAATTAGATAAGGCGAGTATGGGTCAAAGGCTGTGATTTCCAAATGGGAGGAGAATACACATTCAGAGGCCAATTTTGAAACACAGCCGAATGGAACCACGGTGGGCTGATTCCTACCCATCTCCTGAACAGAGCAATTCAACGTGGGGATGCAAACAAAGCCAGGGATGAACACCACAACGATTTCAATGGGGAAAGCACTTGGAAGGTTACCGCATGTGATTTGCCAATTCTTGGGAAAGTTTCGCTCCAAATAGGCCAATAGGCCCAGATGTAGTGTGTACCGCAGGCCTTGATGGGACTGACTTGTTTCATGGACAAGTTTGTTACCTGCAAGGGTTGTGAAAGCTTGCTGTTTCCCCATGTTGGCACTGCATCCTGTACGACATTGGGGGCCCTCAACGCATTGCAGCTAGGTCACCATTAAATTCAGCAACAAATAGCTCTGATGCCCGATCTGAGCAAGAATGTGGATTATGATCGAAATGCATGTTCACTGCTGGAAACAATCAAACGCGTAGAGATTTAGTGCTCCCTAGGATGCAATCATCTTATTGAGTATGCCATGTAAAAACCAATACCATGCTGAGGATGTGATTGGAACACCCAATCATACTGTCAGGAATGGGATTCTGGGCTGTTCATTCTCACTAATTTCGGAAAGGTTCATGCCTGATTCAGTGCGTTCAATGTGGGTAGGGGCCAGCAGTTTTTCACCCGTTTCGTTGCCACATTTCGGCAGACTGCCCCCAGCAGAGAGGCAGCATCGGCGTGTTGGAGAGTAATAATTTATATAATATAATATATATATAATATATATATATATAATATAATATATAATATAAAATTTCAAAATATTATATATAAAATAAAATTTTAATATACAGTATATATATATTTATTTATTTACATGTAATAAATATTCCAAACTATTTAATATTTAATATAGAATATTTTATATATAATATAACATTTTTATATTCTATATATAAAATATAAAAAATTAAAATATAATAGATAATATTTATATAATAAATATATAATAGATAATATTATATATATAGTATAATATATATTATTCATATTATATAATACATATTATATATATTATAAAATATATTTTATTTATTATACAATATATATTATATTTATATTACATATATATTTAATATATATATATATATTTAATATATATATATATATTTAATATATATATATATATTGTATATATAATATATAATTATTTTGCATTTTCAACCGCAAAACGACCATTTCGCTTTGACGAAGACGTTGATTTAAAAAAACAAATATGGGACGGTGAAAGATCCGCCGGGTTGTTTATGATGGTGCCCCCGTGCGCTACAGCGTATGTTTGCTGAGGTTGGCGCCGACTTGGCCACTTGGCATATGGGTTCTGCCGTTTCCATACGGGCATCCGAGAGAAATGCCCCAAAGAAGGGAGTTCGACGGGCATCTCCAGGTCCCTGCATCCATCTTTTCTCAGCAACTTTGTGATTCTTGTCTGACATGTTCCTTGTGGTACTTCCATATTTCCCTTCGCTCTGTTGGATTGATGAGCATAGTTTAATTTGCACATGTCCACCCTTAGTGGGATGTTCTCATTTCAAGTGATGCCAACCCTTGGTAGGTTTTGCTTCGATTGTTTGTACTTCCAAATACCCAAACTTCTTGACAGTAAAATGACTACAATTATTGATAATAGCAATAACTCGCAAATCCTATTGCCAAAGACTAGCACCGCAGAATGGCAACCAATATCTTCCCGCTTGGGGGATTGTTCCACTTCGGAACTGCTTCATAACTACTGAATTGTCCCTTTTTAAACCTCAGGAAACGAACCCCATTTACTCAGTTCGTATGTGGTTTGATCCTGGCAAGCATGGTCCCGGCCATTGTTCAACAATTACTTGTAGGTCTATGACGGTTTCCCCGTCGATGCCCTCTACGACAGCACCGTGCAGTTGCTGCACTCGCGGGACCGCGCAGTCGCTGCAGTCTTTGCGTTGCAACCGAGGAAGTTCCCGATGACGGCGGCCTTGCAACTCGGCGATTGCAAAGAATTGGTGATTTAACCGATGAAAACATTATGATTTAACCGACCAAAAATTGGATTTATCAACAGAAAAGTGGGTTTAACCGTTTAACCAATTGAAATTTGGATTTAGCGAACAAAGTGAGGGTTTAACAAACAGGGAAATTACCCGACACAACTGGGGGCTTAAGATGGTTTAAAAATTAAACAACAAAAAATGAAAACACGGAGTCTATACCGTCTACAAACCAAACATCGGGATTTACCTTTCAAATATATTGGTTTAACCTGCAGCATTAACATGATTTTGGCCAATTTGTACGGTCGAAAAATATCCAAGAGATTGTTTGATTCAAATTTTGGGGAAATTGTTGTAGTGGGAAAACGGATGGTTTTAATATACTTGAACACCAAAAACTCATGAGGGGGCCTTTATCAGATCTTTTTGACCGTGGTGGCTGGCCCAACATTTCTGTTTTCATGAAGACGTGGTCTGACATCTGCGATTTTTTGGATGATCCTTTGTATTATGACTCACGAGATGAACATGCAAATTGTTTGAACATAGCCTTCATTTTTTCTTCATCATCTCAGTGGCATGTTCTCATATATGCTCCTAATTTTGCATCTCCCCCCTTTTCAGACACACCCCAAAACATATACTTCGAAAATTAGGCATTAAAATCATTAAATCATACCCAATCATGATATTCTCACACTATGTTCCCATTATATCTCAGAAAAATAAAAAACAAATACATGGTTTGTTTTCCCCAACATCAAATGAACAGTGACCAAACCCTGGTGGATTAGTTCACCTTGGGTTTTCCGGCCAATATCCCATCCCATGAAATACTCGCTTTGATGATTAAACGACCATGACAAAGAATGCCTAAGCCCCAATCAGTACCACTAAAGGAAACACATTTCCCCGTTGCTGGCGGGTGCCAAAGGAGAGATTTCATTCTTTCATTCCTTCATTCTTCATTCATTCAATCAGTCAGTCATTCAGTTATGCAGCCATTCAGTCATTCAGTTTCAGACAAAAGCCTTTCGTTCTTGCATTCATTTGTCAGTTGTTCATTTAGTCAAGTATTACTGCATTCATTTATGCAATCATTCGTTCCTTTCAGCTCCTGCTTTCATTGAGTGATTCAGTCATTCAGGCAACAGTGGGTCACTCAATGTCGCGTTCTCTCAGTTATTCATTCAATCATGCATTCATTCGTTCATTCATCCATTTAATTCGTTCTGGTCGGTGGTTTGGAACATTTTTTATGTTTCCATATATTGGGAATAATCATCCCATTTGACTTTCAGATTTTTCAGAGGAGTAGGTATACCACCAACCAGGTTTATTTATTTATTCACTCACTTCACCCACCCACCCACTCAGTCAGTCTTTCACTCGACGGGCCATCCTGTCGGGCATTGTGGCATTGTAGTGCCCACTGGCACAACCGGGGCACTAATTACTGGTATTGGTGGCCATTTATCCATATCTATACATGTATATATATATATATATATATTATACAATATAATATTATAAAATTATATATATTATAATTATACCTTATACCTTATATCCGCCTATCATATCTAAATATATCACACTTTTTGCAAAATAAATGTTTCTCAATGATAAAACCACCATTTGTGTACGATAAATCTTGGGATTTTTAATGGTCAGTCACTTAAATCTACATGTTTGCTGCTAAATAATTCCTTATACGCAATTGGTATGGCAGCATGTTTGATCGTGGAATGCCCATATTTTTGATGCTGACATCCCCCCAATCAGCAGTGATTTTTTGAAGTGATTTCACCATGGACCAGCCATTCAGGAAGGAACCACAACTCATCGGAAAGTTCCTCCGTCGCTTTGCACAGCAGGGCTGGCAAGTGTCGATGGAACCCGTGCGTCAAGAGGCCGCTGGGAAGTCCCAAGTTCTTTCAGAAGGTAACACGGAAATTTATGGGTATCAAACCATGACTGGTTGGTGGTTTGGAACATGATTTTTTTGACTTTCCATATATTGGGAATAGTAACCCCAACTGACTTTCATATTTTTTCAGAGGGGTAGGTCAACCACCAACCAGATGAACATGGGTCATTTCAGCAGACATGACATGACCAATGGATTTGCAGATTTCTGAAATGGATGATTTACCTTTCTTTTACGGCAAATTTAAGAGGAAAAGTGATGATGAACTGATGAACCATCAAATTTTGGGCAGCCATTTGCAGACAAACTCAAGTTAACTTCAAGAGATTGATTGAATGATGGAATTTACCAACTGTAAACGAGGATTTTGCCTAAAGGTATAGTATAAATGGTTGGTGGTTTCTTATGCTTATTCCCGGATATTCCCTGTTAGTATAATGATGTTCCAAGAGGATTTCCATACTATGCATTATCATCCAATGGACTTTCAAATACTGTACCATGATTTGCACCCGGTTGACGAACTGCGGGATATACAACGAGGTTGCAACCAACCCTTAGTGATAGGTGGATCATGTACCTAAACCACAAGTACCGTACCATATATTAAAACAATATTTTGGGGCATATCAGATCCTCTTATATACATAGGTACTTCCATTTTAGGTACCTTAAATTATATATATACGTCCATTGAATATTTATACAGCACTTGACGTCCGGTTTTATCTGTCATAAACGCTAGCATGGGAGTGTAATAATCAATCAATTTGATGAAATATGATGATGAATTTTCAGGCCTTTGTCCATCCCCTAGTCTGGCTCAGATTGTATATTGTTCATAAGTTGCAAGTTTGTGCTCTAGTCTGAGGCAATATCTGTCAGATCTTGTGATGCATTCCTATGATTGGGAAATTCACTATCATATATTTTGAAGAGGTTGAAACAGTAAAAATACTGGTAAACACATGTTGGCAGTGGTTTCTTATATGTTGGGCCGCGAAGCCAAGAAAATTGCAAGAACATGCACGATGTATGGTTGCACTATATGGGCTGTATACCATTATATACCCAGAACCCAAATGACCACTTTGGAGGTTGACCCCAAGGGCCCAAGGGTGTTCGTCCAGGCGCTTGGAATGTCGCAACAGCCCCGGGTCGATGGCGAATGCGATCGAGGGGGATCAGAAGGCGGAAATCCAACGGGGCAATGGGAAATCCCCAAAAAAGTGGAGGTTTGAATGGGTAAATCCACTATAAATGGAGGATTTTCCATAGCTATTTTGGTTTACTGAAGGGTATCACTGTATCACATCTTATCCCCTGACTCTGGTGAAGGTCCAACAAATGAATCGTGTAGTTGAATGTATTTGATGAATGATGTCCACATGACCAAATCTTACTAATGGCAACCCAGGATTAATGGCCCCCTCGTTCCCTAATCGTCAACTTGGTCAACAGGGCTTGGAGGCATCTTCTGAACTACCATGAAGTAACAAGCCTTTGACCATAGACGAGAAATCAATGTTGCTGGAAGTACATGCAAGGGAGCATCCATGGGGGTTCAATTTTGTTGAAATTAGTTACATATTGGCACTCACGAGGAATCGACAGCGGTGAAATTAGTTTCATTTAAGCGTCCCAGAATGCAAAACAAAGGACACGGAAAAGAAAGAAGAGGTAAAGACAGATACATGAAAATTAATAAAAAAAATCAGGGCAAGAGAGAATCAATTGAAACAACACAAAACACATATGAAAATAAACAACGAGAAAGACAAAAGAAAAGTCGAAGAGAAAAGAATAACAGAAAAAGGAAAAAACAACTCCACAATGAAAGAACGCAGGAAAAGGAAAAGACAAAAGGTACAGGACACAGACCTTCAAGAAACAGAATGAAAAGAAACAGGAAAAGGACAATACACAAGCCGTTCAAACAGATTGTAAAGTAAAAAGGGGAAAAGGCAACAAAAGAGCAGAATGACAAAGAAGGTTAAACGGGAAAAAGGAAACGAACAAGGACAATAAAAAAGGAACATGGAAAAAAACGAACAGCGAAGGAAGAAAAAGATAATGACAAGTGAACGGAAAAGAGAAAATTAAGGGAACTACAATGTGGGCCCCCCTAGATTGCTAAGTTGGTGAATAACTCCAATAACCATGATTTATGGTACTTATAACTATAGTTAATGGGGTCTGTAAAACAACTTATAACTGGGGGGCCCACATTGTAAGAAACACTAAACCCACATGGGGCTGCCCGTGAGGTGCCACCAAGCTGTTGAACCTGTGGCTAAAAATCTGCTCCCTGTGCATCGGCAGAACCAGATCCCCGTGCTGTCAGCACATCTCCGAGGCAGAATTCACTTTGCTTTGGATTGTTAATATATCCTTTGGTAGTCAAACATGGCAATAGAAAATCCCCAACTTACTGTTCATTATTTTCCCCCCATTAAAAGCTGTGATTTTCTATGCGGATTTCCCAGCTCGCCATGTTTGAAAATCCCGTCCTTTGAGTTCACTCAAAAAATCCAGGATGTGGGTTACGCTTCAAGACCCAACGCACATATGTTGATATATCTATTATGGTCCATATAGTTATGTTTTTTGGTTAAACATTTGCAAGTCAGTAAGTCACCCCATTTATGGTTCATAATAACAGCTGATCATTTTCCAGCGGCTTCCAGCGCAGGTCTGGTCATTGCCACCATCTCTTCTGCGGAAATCCCCAAGAACAACGGAAAGAAGAAGGACCGCGGGGGAGCAAAGCCTGGGTAAAAAGCTTTTTTGGCTCATATTTGTGGGGTCAAAGTTTTTTTTTAATTTCTTCCATACCCTGTTTTTTTGTTTAAATGAATCATGACTGGTGGTCTCAAAGGTTGATGATTTTTCAAGCATACTTGGCATGGTGAAGATTTTCGCAAATCCTTGGGATCCCATGGGCCAGGAGTTGCGCTATCAACGAGAGGAGCTGAGAAGGGATGAATTGTGACCGCAGGTGGAGAAGTTTCTACAGGCACTGTTGCCATGGAGGTTTCCAATCCATGGGGGTACCCTAAATCATCCATTTACAGATGGATTTTCCATTATAAACCATTCATTTTGGGGTAACCCAATTTTCGAAAACCGCCATATATTTGAACATGCACATTTGGATGTGTTTTTCGACTTTTTGGACGACGCTCTCATTTTTTGAGACAGAGTTTGGGATCCAAAGTTGATGCAGTCTTGGGACTCGGACTGATTCTGCCGAGTATGGTGCGGGAATACAGAATGCTGATACTACATAGCCATATACATCCATATACAATATTGAGTTTGGCTATGGGAACGTCAGTCCCAACTCCCGGACTTGGTTTCAACAAAGATGACATACCAGGTTTTGATGGGTCAAAGTTATCAGACCCAAAAAGGATAGGTACAGTAACCCACCGACTTCATCCCCACGCAGATTCTCTGGCTGCTCGCCACCTCTCGCCGGCGATGAATCAAACGTTCAATCTGCGAAGCATCGAACCAAGCACATATGAGTTCTCCCTTTGACTTTTGACTCTTGTTGGCTCGGATTTTGGTGGGTGTGTTTGGAGTCTGAAGGGTACATTGGGTATAGCCTCAAAATGCAATTTTAATGGTGAGAAGAATGGCGAACCCATTTTGCAGACAAACCATCATTCTTTTCAAGTTGTGTGTTGTGAACTTGACTCAAGATTACTATGATTCATCATGATTCATCATGCGGAACCGGTCCATTACGATTACGGCATGCTATTGCCCTTGGCAGCTTTCGGCTAAGGATCCGCTTCGGACGACGGCAGGTCAGCACCACGACCCTAGCGCGAAAAGATGTCAAGACAGCGGGACAGCTCCCTGGGAAGCGGCATAGGTTTGGGAATGTCCGTCATGTCCCAAGATTTATTGTGTCAAACAATGGGGATTATATCAGTGTAACATACACTACCATATATATATATATATATACACATACATGTATATATATACATATATATATATATATATACATATAGGCTCAAGGCTGGGGGTTCCCCGGAGCTTCGAGGAACCCTCA
>Ga0126342_10003951_pt1 | contig 24921 bp, 30 predicted proteins | sample Cyp1metagenome_FD_92528 | JGI IMG/M metagenome (GOLD analysis project Ga0126342, IMG submission 92528) | Coral microbial communities from Lord Howe Island, Old Settlement Bay, Australia - Cyphastrea 1 metagenome | ecosystem: Host-associated > Invertebrates > Cnidaria > Coral ...
AGAGATAGAGAGATAGAGAGATAGAGAGATAGAGAGATAGAGAGATAGAGAGATAGAGAGATAGAGAGATAGAGAGATAGAGAGATAGAGAGATAGAGAGATAGAGAGATAGATAGACAGATATAGATAGATATAGATGGATCTATATATATATATAGGGATAAATAGAGAGCTAGAAAGATAGATAAGAGAGAGAAGATGGACAAGATAGATAAGATAGATAAAATAGATAAGATAGATAAGACGCATAAGACCGAACATATAGATAAGATAGACAAGATAGATAAGAAATCGACATTAGATAAGAAAGAACAGATAGATAAGAAAGAAAAGATAGATACGAGAAAACATAGATAAGAAAGAAATAGAGGAAAAAAGAAACAAAGAAAGAACATAAAGAAAGAAAGAAAGAAAATAAATAAATCAATAAATAAATAAATAGAGAAAGAACAAAGACAAAAGAAAAAAATGAAAGAAAGAAAGAACGATAGATAAATCGATAGAAAGACAGAAAGAAAAAAAGAAAGAAAGAAATATAGAAAGAAAAGAAAGAAAGAAAGAAAGAAAGAAAGAAAGAAAGAAAGAAAGAAAGAAGGAAAGAAAGAAAGAAAAAAAAAAAGAAAGAAAGAAAGAAAAAAAGAAAGAAAGAAAAAAAGAACGAAAGAAAGAACGAAAGAAAGAAAGAAAGAAAGAAAGAAATAAAGAAAGAAAGAAAAACATAAAAAAAAGAAAGAAAAAAAAAAATAGATAAGTAGATAGATAGAAAGAAAGACAAAAAGAAAGGAAAAAAAAAAGAAATAAAGAAAGAAAACAAGAAATAAAGATAGATAGATAGATAGAAAGAAAAATAGTCAGACATATGCATACGACATGCAAATAGATACATGTGCTCTTCGTTATGCAGGAGGTCTGGGCAAAGTTCCCGGCTTTTACTACGTGCAACAGAACCGCGAGAATTTGAGTCGCCTGCGCCGGGAACTGCGGACGGCTGTGAGTCGCGCAATGGCAGCTAGTCAGAGGACGCTCAGAGAGATGTCTTGCAGAGCAATGGAGAGCAGCTTCCCCTTGGTGGAATGGCAGGCTGAAGGGATGGGAACCATGGGATTTATATGGATTTATATGGATTTATCACATTTCATCACATGAAAATTGGGATTTAAATAGCACACATCGAGGCTCATCGAAACCATAAAAAGGGTCTGGGGATATTTTATTGGGTGTGATGGGGATATGTTTTATAGATATAAGATATAACCAATGATACGCTTACATATGGGTTGGGAAGCAGGGAACAATGTGTTTGTGGCAAGAATTGGGGTTTATATAACCAGCACAATTGAGGGTTATTACTGTATTGGGTTTGTCTGAAGATGAGGGGTGAACTTCCAATTTATGGAGGAAAAACCATGGGAAGGTGATGATTCACGCGTGGCCGTGGGGTGGCTCCTACCCCATATGTTTTGATGCTTTGGATCTGACCCAGGATTTTGCTAAGCCCCCCTGAATTGTGGGATTCATGGATGATCGCTGGGAGAAGTACTCCAATTGATCAATATTTATCATATGGGGTTCTGAATTTGCTTTCCATCCATCATTTAGAGCTGGCTTTTGTCCCTCTTCCGGCACCCTCCAGGAGAGCTTGATGGAGGCCTATGAACTATTGCAGCCACCTGGATGTGTGGATTCCAGCGTTGAGCTAAGTCATGTTAGCTCTCCCAGCGCAGAGCAGACCGGCAGCATCAACTGGTTTCCAGATCAAGCTCCAGCGATCGCGGCAGCTGAAACATGTGAAACAGGCTGGCATTCTGAGGATGACAACGAGTTCTTTTGGCAAGAGCTAACTGAAGAAGAGCTCTCAGAAAGGCAGGGCCTTGGAAATCATCAATTTTGCATATTGTTGTGGTTGAACATAGTTGGAAGTCTCCAAAAGAGCTTCATGTTGATGATGGAGTCTTAAACTAGGGTACCCCCAAATGTGTTGGTTCATTATCATTTTCCAAATTCAATTTGTCATTTTTGGGGTATTCATTTTTTGTTACACACCAATTTTATATTATTTGTTACATTATATAGCAGTTTTAATTTTTCATATCTTCTATTCTGCGCTCTTTTCTACGCTTCTGCGGCTTTGGTTTCTGATTTTTGTGGCTTTTGATTTCTTGGTTCTTTTCCGGTTTGTGCCTTCTTGGGTATGGTGGCATGTCTTTTTCTTTTGTTTTCGGGGCCTCTGTAGTTTGTACCCTCTCAGCTTTTGTGGCATTGCCTTTGGTGTCTTGGCCTTTGTAGCTTTTGGTATCTTGGCTTTCAGGGTTCTCTGATTTTGGTGTCTTTTTTTTGTTTTTTTATTCTAGGTTTTTGGAAGAAAACCTTGAAACGCATCAAAACAGCAATGATGTGGAGAAAAACACGATGCTGGTCCAAAAAAGGCAGAATCTTAGGTCCGAAGTGCTACACATAGCGTCAAGACATTTCAATACCAACATGCTGCAATTACAGTTTAAATCAGTGCAAGCAATAAGGGGGGATCCGTCCCGTGGACATGCCAAACCGACCGTCGACATGCCAAAAGTGACCCGTCGATGTGCCAAAAGTGACCTGGGCGATGCCAAAACAAGATTCCTCTTTAGATTAGTATTGAAAGAGAGAGAAAGTTTCAAATTCCTTAGTACGCAGTAGGGAAAAGGGAAAAATTGTCGAAATCCTATTCAAAGTAGTATTGGACGGGCCGCGGGCTGGAAAATAGTAAATAATAGAATAGTAACGGCCCGTCCACATGCCAAAAGTGACCCGTCGACGTGCCAAAAGTGACCCGTTGATGTGCCAAAAGTGACCTTGGCGGTTGAAAGGTTTATATTGCGAAGGTCCCTTTATATCTCCCGGGTTCGTTTTGGCATGTCGACGGGCCCGGTTCCCAATAAGGGAAGCATTGACAAGACATAAAGATCAAACAGAGGCCGAAAAGACTTGCGCACACACACACACAATCCAACATCAAACAGCAAAAAGTAGGGAGAAAACAATGCCGACAACAGAACACGTGCTTTTGTTTTCTTTTTGGGGGTGGAGGTGGTGCACCCCTCCGGGCCCTGCGATGAAGTATGCACTTGCCACAAAAACACATCTTAAAACCAAACTCCTCAGCTACTATAAGACTAAACTAGAATTTGTATGAATTTGTTACAAATTGCCTTCAAATGCGAGCATGTATCATGGAGATGAGAGATTCAAGATCTAGAATGCTGGTGTTTGCTTCTTGGCCTCTTAGGTTCACTTGGCTGAAGTGTGGCTTCACTGTGGGCAACAAGTGACAGCAGCAACAAGAAAAGCAAGAACACCAAAGCATGGAAGGGCAATGGGGATGACACGACCGGAAAGACAAAAAAACATCGCTAAAAGATAGATCCCTGCTGCGCCTTAAGACTGGCACGTCTCAGAAAAATGAAAAGAACAAGTAACAAGAAGAGCGCTATGAAAGATTATAGCCAACTTCGAATAAATGCAAGTACCAGCCACATGACAAGTTTCGGCTGCAAAATGGTACAAACATTCTGCAGCAAGAACGAGAGATTCAAGTTCGAAACTTACAGAAGAAATTTGCAATTAAAAGATGTTGGTTCAAAAATGTTGGAAGTACAAATTACAGACTTTAATGTTCAACATTATGCAAATACCATGCAAATTGCACGCCCAAGCTTCAAAATGGTGCAAACATCCTGCCAATGAGAGATTTCAGCTGAAACATGTTGCAAATAATACAGAGTAAAGTTCAGATTTTAGCTTCAATATGCTGCAAATGCAAATACTCTGCAAACAAGATTCAAACTCAACTGCACGCTGTCCGAATTGCCGATTTTAGGTCCTAGATGCTGTAAATTCCTATTCAGATGAGAGATTTTAACTCCGAAATGCTGCACTAATCGCGAGGAAAGAGTCCTGGACCTGCAAAATATATTAGCGTCTCTTTCATATATCCCATTCTCCAATGAACTATGCCTGAAACGAAGCTTGCTGCCTTGCGCAGGGTCACAGCCCAACTGGATGCGAGCAACGCTGATCTGCCCAGCATAGAGACCATTTTGCAGACGCCTCCAGGCTGAATTGAGGAAGCACCATGGGGATATCATGGGTTCCTGGGTTAGTGGGTTAGTAATGATGAATGATGAAGAGTTCACGGTTAAGTGGTTAAGATATTCTGTTTTTCAATGGGAGAACACATTGATAGGCCAAACATTTAACGGATGTAGTGCTGAGTCCATGTTTTCTACTTGCTTTGTCATTGGATCCAGCATCAAAGCTCAATCTACAATACTACACATATGTCACATATGCAAAGAGATATATATATATACATACTGCAGGTGCCCGTGCTTTGCCCGGAGCTGCTAGATCCTTCTTCATCTTCCCAACTGAATGTAAAGTTTGATGGGGATGAGAATTTGGATTCTTCTTGATCCTCCGAATTGAACGTAAAGTTTCGCGAGGGTGGGAATTTAGATTCTTCTATATTCTTCTTCATTTTCACAATTGAATGTTCTTCATCTTCCCCATTGAATGTAAGTGTAAGAAAAAAGCCAAGGCATTGCACGTATATATATATATATACATAAATACAGTAAGTGCATATTTAAATATCTGAAATAAATGTATATAATATAATATAATATAATTTAATATAACATAATATAATATAACATAACATAGTATAATATAATATAATATAACATAATATAGTATAATATAATATAATATGATATAATATTACATAACATGATATGATATTATATTACATATATTTTATTTTATGATATTATATACATATATACATACATGCATATGTACACATATTAATGGCATCCCTTTCAGCAAATCAATTCCAAGGATTGGCACCGAACGATCCAAAGAGCGTGAAAGCGGTGCGGTTGCAAAGTGGCTCATTGAGCCATGGTGTGGAACGGCTCGAGTGCATTGGCTGGTGTCTTGTGCCTACATCGCATGCCCTTTGTCTTCTCTCTTAGTCTTGGTGGTGGCCATGGAACCTGAGATTTGCCGAGTTTTTTTTGGTCTTGACATTGGATAGGATGGAACCCCAAAGCAAATACTGAAGTGTGGCGGGGCGCACTTACTCAATAAGCAAGAATCTGTAGTGAGAAGGGATTCTGTGATGCTAGCTGCATGTTTACAAGGCCATTATCATGAAATAATCAACTATTACAATCTGGCAGGTAATGACAGGTAATGACTGAGTGTTCATAATAGGCATTGTTGCCCCACATGGGGCCTCCGAAAGATAAATGCGGAGTTGGCGAAAATTTCACAAAAGTAAAACTTTGTTTTGCGAAGAATGTCCTTTTTATGGATGAACGCATTTAGATCATCAGTTTGCTGCCTCGCGATGGATACTTGGGAAATTCTGAAACTATTTCAATTCTTTCAGTATATTCCAGTGTAATGTTGTAAATATCTTGTATATAATATACATATATACATAATATATAAGTAAGTAGCTATGAAAATAGGTCGATATTGGGAGGAATGTGGAGATTGATCGGCTGGTCACCGGTGTTTCTATTCACCTACACCACCACGATCCACCACGGCGCCAGGAATGGGGAATTCGCGGATCCACCGAACTTCCCATGTGGTTCAAGCGATTTCCCTGGTTCAAGGTGGGAAGCGATGAGACGAGACATTTGACATGCGATGCTTTGATCCGAAGGGGATTCGAGAGCATACAGTCTCCCAACCATCGAAGTTGTAGGCTTTTACAATCTTTTACATGCCATTTTTTGCGTGACGAGACTTGACCATTTGACCATTTCTTTCGTGACTTTAAAAGTGCATTCCCAGCCCGGCTGCAGGTGGTCTTCGGCAACGGCGGGTTAGATCCGCCCATCCTCAACATGTTGCTGTTCTCCATCAATGCCTTGGCAGGTGATTACACAGACCCAAAAAAATATGGGGATGGCCATCAATGGTAAATGAAATAGGATTACTATCATTAAATGTTGGGATTTTCACGATAATCATATTAATGATATTATGATCATTAATATATATATATTATTTGTTTGGATAATCAGTGGTAATCAATCCATTTTCATAACGGGATTAAAAATTAAACAAACCCATCGATCATCATCCAAGATTCCTATTGCGGGATGACCAAGCGGCTTTCACCTTATGTATCATCTGGCCGCATACCATTTTATATTCACTACATATTCCACTATATATTCTATATATATATTCCATTATATGCCCATTGTTATCCCATTATAAACCATCTAACTTGACCATGGCACAGAAGCTGTGTCACTGCTACACCGCAGGTGCAGTTGGAGCTCCGATTTGGGCCTGCTTGGCCAGGGTGGTGCAGCCGCGTCAGCTCTTGGCAGTGGCTATGCTGCTGCAGGTGTTGGGGGCAGTGGTAGGGATATTTGTCCAAGCATAATGGAGATAGTGGGTGTATGATCTTACAACCAACAATATTATGACGTGGATTTGTTCAGGAATTGGTATATAATTACTGTAAACCCATAACATGATATTTCTTTATTGGGAAAATGATGACAAACACTTGGATTTTGGTGTACCCCATTCTCAGACACACGCATGTTATCTCATTTCAATTGTGGTGAACCCTAGTGATACAGGTATTGATGATCGCACAACTGGCTGTGGCGCATCGAACTAAAAAGCAATTTTCCATACATAGCTATGTTGAATTACCGGAGTGTAAACCAGGCTGACTGCCGCTTGCTGGGATCCTGGTGTTGCCACCATCCTGGTTGGGAAGTGAAGTTTCGTAGTATAATCAGTGGGTCTGCACCCCTTTATAGTTGATATATATATATATATATGCATATCAGGCATATCAATAATCTACATCTATATGTACCTACATGCATCGATGCATAATCACAGTACATATTTTGGACTTCACCCAATCCATAAGCCATTGTAGAACTTAAGACTGTGACATATGGGTATGGATCAATACCTATTAATACCATTTTTAGGGGGATGAACATCCATTTACCAGCTATTTTGATGTGAACTACAGGGGTACTATTGGTTTTGACCCACTGCCATATGGGAAGATGACCCAGTCACCTTTTGCTCAGTTGGATGCTGGTGACATCCCCATCGGTCAGGTGCCCTTTCTGACCACCATGCTCTGTGTTCATCGTCCCAACGTGTCCTTAGCCGCCACGGTGGTGTTCCTTCAGAGCATGACGAGCTCAGGTGTGTTTCGATGGGCGAAAGTTGAAAATAAGGTCCAGAAAAATATGGAGAATATATAGTTGGATATAGTGAAATATGGAAAATATAGTGAAATATAGTTGGATATCACAGTACATTTCACTATATTTCTTTAAATGGATGATTACTGACTGCAATTCTTGACCGACATTTCGGTTTCAAGCGATATTTGAACAGTTGGATGGCACCAGAGGATGTTTGAAACTCAAAGATCACTTTCTGGGGCCACTTGGGAACCCTCGGTCCGAAGTCATTGCCAAGCTGTGTAGAGAGATGCGACCCAAACCAGCTGCCAGATGCTGCCAGAGTATCCCAAGTTGGTTGAATCGGGATCCGAACAGCATTGCAAGGCTCCTTGATTTTCGTCAGCTTCAACTTCATGATGAGTATCAAGGCGGATGTGAGCCACGCAGCCTATCGCATGGGCATCTTGGAGATGACCCGACAGGCGGTGACCTGGTTCATCACCGCGTACATCTTCCTGGCCTCGCCCTCGTCGAAGGCATGGGGGGATCCTGGGGATGCTCGGTGAGGGAAATTGTTGGATGCAAATTGGAACAAATTTGGATCAAAGCTGCCTCTTGTGAACACTGACACTGTAGTGATCTGTAGTGCACTTCTTCCTCAGTTCAAACAATGCCTCGCAATGCAAAGTCTCCACTATGGCCTTACTGGAGCCTGGAGTTCCCTGACCCAGAAATAGAGCCCTGCCCCTGAGAGCCGCAAGTCGTCTTGAGAATTTCCACCTGTTTTCCGGAAAGGCTGGCACCGCTGCAGAGCCCCTTCCGCCTGCGGTGTATTGGCTGCTGCTCCCAACCACAGGAGCAACTTGGCTGGCAGGAAATTCCCATGAAATTCCTAATGCAATTCAAATGGAAACAACTCCAATTCTCAATGGGATCTGTATATACGTAAATATATATATATATATATATATGTATGTATATGTATATGCATATGTATATGTATATTTGTATGTATATTTGTATATGTATATGTATATGCATATGTATACGTATATATTTATTTAGTATGTATGTACCAATGTACATGTACAGAGTTTATATGTCATTGTGTCCCGTCCCCACGAGTTTTTGAATTCCGAAGGGTGGCATCCCGTTGATCGCGCCGGCCCAGTTGGTGGTCCTTGCCACGATGGTTCCGGGCTTCCTGTTCTGTATGGCCCCGGGTCCCTACCGGGAAGATGCACTGCCGAGCTGGGAGTCTGGGACGAGGTTCAGGGGAAAAAAGATGAGTTCAAGGTAGATGAAAATCCTGGAAGACTGTGAGTAAATTGTGCAAAGATGAAAAAAAATGAAAAAAAAACATAATTGAAAAACAAGTAACCACATGTTTCCTGCAAGTTTGAGCAATCAGCAGCTTACAGCTATTTTGTCAGTGCTGTGCTTCAGCAGTTGATTGGTTATTGGTTGCCATTGGCCAAGGATATGAAGAATTTCTGGAAGAAGCGAAGCTTCGTGATTCTATCCATCTCAGATATTCTGGGAAGTTTGGTGCTTTTCCCCAGCACTTGTTACATCCAGTGGTGGCTGGCCAACGGCTGGCGTGGGCCCGATCTCGCCATTCTCAGCGTTGTCTTCGCATTTTCCCTTGCAGGTGCAAAAGTTATCCGACCTTTTTTGGAGATCTATGATTTGATCTTATCAGATCGTATCCTCTCCTATCTAATCCTCTCCTATCTCATCCTATCCTATCCTATCGTATCCTGTCTTATCCATCCCACTCACTCATCCCACTCATCCCACTCATCCCACTCATCCAACTCATCCCACTCATCCCACTCATCCCACTCATCCCACTCATCCCACTCATCCCACTCATCCCACTCATCCCACTCATCCATCAATCCATACATCCATCATTATCTATCTATCTGTCTGTCTGCCTGCCTATCTATCTATCTATCTACCTATCTATCTATCTATCAGTCAGTCAGTCTGTATATCCGTCTATCTGTCTATCCGTCTATCTGTCTATCCGTCTATCTGTCTATCTGTCTATCTACCTGTCTGTCTATCTATGTATCTATGTATCTATGTATCTATCTATGTATCTATCTATGTATCTATCTATCTATCTGTCTATCTATCTATCTATCTATCTATATCTATCTATCTATCTATCTATCAGTCTGTATATCCGTCTATCTGTCGATCTGTCTATCTACCTGTCTATCTATTTGTCTGTCTATCTATTTGTCTGTCTATCTATCTATCTGTCTATCTATCCATCCATCTATCTATGCATCTTGTCTATCCATCTATTCATCTATCCATCTGTCCATCTGTCTATCTGTCTATCTATCTGTCTGTCTTTCTGTGCAAAGACATCGAAACATGGAATTGGTCAAAACATGCAAACACCATCAAATTGATCAAACACCAATACCGCCCCCAGAGGATCCGAGGCCCCTAACATGTTGTCACAGGACCCCTGCATTCACTTGTATGTGGTATACAAACTTCTTGGCCAGTGAGGCTCAAGTCTTCTGAAACTAAAATAACAGTTGTTAACCATTGCATAGCCCTCCCATCGTGTCCAGAGCCATCCCTGGTGACAAAATAGCCATTGTGTCGGCAGATTGAAATCGATCCTGCTGCCAGGTGTCACCATTTTATGGGCGAAAGCCTTGGGGAATGCCATCATTCATGGCTTTGCCCTGTTGATGGGTGTGACTCTGCTGCTGCCGCCAGCCACCATCCTGCGAGCACTCGTTCAAGAAGAGGTCTCAACCTACACCTTCTTGGGAAGATCAAGCGTGGCCGTCGTTATTTGTGCCATGGTCAAGTTGGAGTGTTATCCCCAAATAGCAAATATTTTTTGGGATGGTCATCCAAGATTTCCATTATGGGATGGGTGACCATAAACCATACACCATCCTACTTGACCCTAGCATATTTGTCGTCAGAGGTCGAGTTGACGACTTTTGAGTCCTTGAAGGGAGGGGCAACGACCTCTTCGGTAAACCTTGTTGTTTTGCGCTTGCTGACCTGCAGGGCTAGGGCAGGAGGGACTTGTTTTATGCACCACCCTTTAAGTTTGCCGAGATGTTAAGGCCTTGACTCACTGGTTTGACTTAAGGACACTTATGGGAATCGTACCATCTTCTTGGATACAGGTATTCCCTGTAACGAATTCAATGGTTCATGAATCTGGGTGACAAACACCATCATCACTGAGGGTATCCACTGTAGCTGCTGGATGTTCATCCACGAATGCTGCAATAGGTATTGAACCATCCCCTGTCATTGAAAAGTGATCAAAAGACAATTACACCCACCCAAGGCAAAACAACACACTATTGTACCCAACTGAGGCGTAGGTTGTCCGGCAAAGTACCCTTTCACGGCCTCATCATCATGTTTAGTACAGGAAATCACCCCAAAAAGTGACTCATTCGAAGAAATTCTACCAATTTGCCCAGAATATACCCAACTTCCTGGATATAACTTGGGTAAAAACCATTGAGAACTGAGGTTGCGTTTCCCTGATCTTCGAGGGAGTTCGCTGTTCATCTTCTTGGGCTGTTAAGGTCAGAGTGTTGAATTCCAGATGGAGACTGCTGAGTTATGGCAGCCAGTCTGGGTACTGCTGTTTCAGACCTGAAGCATCCTGAAGCTTCATGAAAAACGAGGGGCTTATCAACATGAACCTCATGAAACATGAGGATTTCACCAACATTTTGGGCCTGTTTCCCTCCGAAATGAATGTCGAAGCAACAACACGTGGGGTTCTATACTGGGATGACGCAAGTGAAGTTGCAAAACAAGGGAGTTGGCGCAGGGTTTCAGGCTAGTTGCATCCATTGGAAACCATGGTCAAATATTTCGTTACTTTCACTACCTGTTGGCCGTTTTCTGTTTTTTTTCGTTACTTTCACTACCTGAATGGTCATCTCCCGGGGGATTTTGCACAGCCATCCAGGATTCTCATTTTGGGAAGACCATGAACCATATATTACCATGGTATGGGTCCATGGGTCCATGGGCCCATATGGTTAATCATTCGGGTATGAGTCATGTATATGTATAGAATTATATGTACTCTTAGTAGTACCCGCCATTGGGGTGGGGATGAAGCCCAACCCCGGCCCAATCGGGTGCCGACCAACTCAGGCAGCATTGTTGTTTCCATCCAAGGACCGGTCACCGGTGGTTTTGTTGGGTCATTTTGAGATAGGTCCGCAGTTCGAGGAAGTCAAAGTGCTTTCCTTGATGTCCATGGTTTGATACGCACACACAGACACACACCAACTCGAACCCAAACTCTCCATGTATTTAAGATGCCAGATTCAAACGGCCAGGACTTGCGGGTTTTGTCTCGCCCTTCTTGTGTGAATATCTGGCACGGCGCAACAGCAGCACCTTCATCTCTGCCAACCAAAAGGAGCTGGCGGATGCTGCTTTGGTGACCTTGGTTCCACTGTCCCTCTTGCAGTTTGCTGCGCAAGTTGTGGCGGTAGCTCGGCAAGGCCAACTGGTGAAACCGCTGTACCACAGATCCAGCTTCCAAGCCTATTTTTGTTGAGGATATCCTCAGTTTCCAACGAAACCCTGGTGGAATCCCTTGAATATCTTGAATCCTTCATGAAATGTGGGAGCATTTTGAGGGATTGAACATGATTGAGTATGGGATTTATACCAATTACCACCAGAGATTTCATGCTAGTGGGGTAAAGGGTTTACTGTAATCCAATCTTCGCGAGTTACCCAAGAGTTGCTGAGTCCACTGGGAGCCGAGCAACCCAAATATCCAGAATCCCTCCACCGTGGAAGCCGGGGTCTTCAGAGCTATACCAAGCCATAGCAATTTCTCGGTGAAACATCTCCACCGAGGCTCCTTGGATCAGACAGGATTTGGGGATCGCTTCTTCACACTCCTTGCACCTGGACGGACCTGGACGGAGAGGGGAGGCGAATATGGAGATTGACCCTGCCAAACCAGGGCTGGAAAACGTGGCAATTTGGAGGTTTCCAACCCATGGGGGTACCCTCAAATCATCCAAAATTTGGACCATTTTAGTATTGAAGCCTATGGTGCCTGGGGAATAATCCATTATAAGTGCAATAAGAAATTCCCCATTTGGGCAAATTCTAATGACCTGACTGACCGGTCTGTTATGAGAAATCATCCAAAAACATGGTGAACATGTCAGTTGAACGGCAATTGTGCTGATTTGCCTAAATAAACAGCGTAAGCGAAGACCGAGGAAATATGTGTTCCCTTCAACTCTTTTTTGGCTGGTTTTGGTACTAAATGTTTGGAAGCCACGAACATTTTAAATGCATTTGCCCCAGCGTTTCGAGGTATCGTGACAGTTCTGTGGCGCTCCGCTTTCGCAGCTGGACCTTGAAGAAATCTGCGTGGCGGAGGCTCCCGCCACAGATGGCCATCCTCTTCGGATGCGTTTTAGGCCTGGCCTGGTGTCAGTGTTAGTCGGTGTCAGTTGGTGTCAGCTCTTATCGCAGCCTGGGGGCCTGGCATGCCTGGTTCTGACTGTCACCGTGAAACTTAGCGATAGGGCAAGATGAAGCAAGGAAATAAACCAAGTTGGTGATTGTTGTTGTTGTTGTTGTTGTTGTTGTTGTTGTTGTTGTTGTTGTTGTTGTTGTTGTTGTGTTTGTTGTGTTTGTTGGTTGTTGTGTTTGTTGTTGTGGTGGTGGTCGTCGTCGTCGTCCAATGTTTTCCATCAGCTTCCGGCGCCGTCCCAGCGGATGCCAGGCGGTCTCGCCTTTTTCGTTCAATTTCATTTGATCGAAAGGCGCACGGGTTGACACCGACTGGATTTTTTTATAGTTCTCCAATGTTCTCCAGCAAAAATCCAATATGAAACTGGTTGATGGTTTCAACATGTTTGAACAACAATCCTTTTTTGCAATTTGATTTGCGATGATGATCTGCCTTCACTTTCATGGTTTTAGGATGTTTTAGGATTGTTTCTGGTGCTTGGGAAGGATGCCCCATCAGCCCTGCAGGCCCATTCCCTTCGCGCCGGTGCACCAGTGCGCTCATGGATTTCAGCGATCCAGCTGTGAAGCGATCGCCGATGAAACTGATCCCAGGATGGCGGAGAAGTTTGCATTTCGCGGGATAGGCAGCTACGGGCTGAATCGCTTCGGTCACAGCACCACTGGAAAATACAACTGCCAGGCAGACTTGCGGGGCAGTGCTCGATTTCGTCACCCTAGATTGCAGACAAGTCAATGGCAGGTATCCACAATCATAGAAGCCGCGCTGTTTCCCAATCCATTTCCTTGCTTCATCATGTAGCTTTGTCTCAAAATGGAATGGGGAAAAACCCATTGTATTCTCTGGTGAATCATCATTCTCCCTATTAAAAAATGACCATAACTTGCGGGATAAAATGGTCATTTCTACAGCCATGTTGTTGTGTTGGTCTTTCCATCAGGTGCGGATGAGAATGCTGAAAGGAGACACCTTTATCTTCTGGCCCAAGGGCAGATGCCAAATTTGGCGATACTTGGATTTTGCACAGAACTGTACGCCCAAGTCCCCGCTGTTGCGAACTTGGGAACTTGGGGTGCAAAACGCGGCTTTGGTGGGATCTTCACGATGCTTTCATATTATGCAAATGATTGTAGGTGTACTACTATTCGAGCGTTTTCTCCTGATTAACCAACATTTCTTGAAATCGCCTTGGCCTCGATTTTCCACAAGTTTCCCATAGTTTCCCAGTTTCCTGGTGAACACTCAATGTGATTCTCCAGAATGTACATCAGATAGGCTGGGGTTAGCTTCCTCAGGATGTCACGATAGCATCGACGCCCGGAGAGCGAAACCTATCACAGATGGACGTGAAGTCTGGTCGCGGCACTGCAACATGTCAGGCGTTTGGGCACATGAAAATTGAACAACCCAGGACCCAGTGAACCATTAGACATCATTAGACATCATTGGACATCATTAGTTCACTTATGGTTGTTGTGTGAAATTCCGGGGTCAAAAACTAATCAGATATGATATGATGTCTTAGCATTTTTTCTGTTCCTTAGAACAAAGCCATTCTTGGATATGTTGGCTTAATGTATTGTACTGACACTTCCCTGACGAACTAGCGGATCTAGTGAACTGTGGTGACTGCCTTATTTTTGGTATTTCCAAACAGATTCCGATTTTTTTATGGCAAAACTGGGTATCCTAGGTAGCTGGCAGTGGTATCCTAGGCATTTTTTATTCTCCCTAAAACTATGCTCAACGGGACAAAGCACAAAGCGTGGACTTGGTTGAGATCTTGGGCCAACTGGCCTCACGAAGATAGCCATTGAGGTTGGATGGATGTAGTCCACACTTCCTGTGGTTTCTGGTGGTTTTGGGTTTCGCTCAGAGATTTCCTTGAAAGTTACTTGATCAATGTGTCCCTATTTTGTCCTCAAAGCCACAAGTCAGCCTCCCCAATTGTGAAACATCGCCCTACCAGACGCAGTCGCCAGGTCAGAACCACATCATGGCGCATCTCTTCGAATGGCCTTGGGAAGATATTGCCAACGAGCGTCTCCACCTGATGGGAGGGACATCTACCCGGGAATCACCTGTCAAAAAAAAAATGAAATATGGTCATTGTCCATGGCATCCATGGCCCATGCATGGCTATGTCTATCCAGAGGGAAAGGGAACCACAAGAATCCAGCACCATCGTGCAATGGCAACATCCCCCGATTTAAAGTTCATCAAGGCGGCGGACGACGGGCCATTCCCTGAACGGTTTAAAACCCGCGTCCTGGAACAGTCTCAGATGTTTTGCCCGCTTTGGGGCCCTCAATTCGTTGAAGTTTCCTGGTGCACACACAGCACGCTTTCATCGCGAAATCCGAGGTGTGAGACATATCTGGGTCCTGCAGGCTTCAGTGCGGTACAGATCTCACCGCCCACTGAACATGTCATTGGAGATTCCTGGTCGACGCGCTTCTGGGTGATCGAAGAAGTTAAGGCTACCCCAAAGTTACGGATCACACGCCAAATTAGTGGGGCCCCGGGATCCCTAAGTGGCCTATAGCCTATAGCTGTGGCCGAAGAGTTTTGGTTTCATAAAATTTGACCGAGTGTTGCGAGACGGATTGAAAGGACGAAAAAATCCAAGGCTTAGGTTGGTCGATTTTGTTTGCAACAGATTTTGGATGATTTTGGTACTCAGGTTACCAACCTGTCTCCTTCAAGTTGGATTCACGCTCGGGAACCCCCGATCAGTTCGAGGACATGGTGGTGAGGCTTGGTTCAGCTGCTGGACGTTCCCGAGGTTTTTAGATGGATCTTTAAATGTACTGTCATGATCTGTCATGATTTTTCACTGCCAGGTTAGCCAGTGGGTTATGCCAGATCTCTGGCTTGGCATCAGCAAGCCACAGACCTTCCCACCTTGAAAGCTTCTGGAGATGAACTCCAAATTTCTATGGTTTCTGTGAAGTTCAAGAGAAAATTGTCGAACCAAAGAATAAACCATACCTGCCATACCTCACTTGACAATTTGGGGGAGTTCAAGGCTTGAACAAACAAACCATTCCCGCTTTGCAATTAGTGCAATTTTTGAGACCAAAACCTGGCAAAATAGATGAGACATGATGAGACAAGCTTCCAGCTGCACAACCACAGGTGCCAGAAAGCAGGCGTGTCAATCATGGTCGACCTGATTCTGAACCACATGGTTGGGCCCTGAGCCGAGGGTCTGTGTTGAGCATGGGCTTGGAGGGATAGTGAAAAAAAATCTGGAGAGAAGGAAATCAGATGAAATCAGATTCAGTGAGACTAGTGGCATCTCAAGAATTCCAACTGCATCACCAAGCAAATGGCATGGCCTTAAGGATGTGTCTCACAAGCCCTATGTCACAACGAACATACGCCATTGCTGAGTCCAGGATATGTGTATCAGTGGTGGTGCCTTTAAACTTCTAAGGGTTTCTTGATCCATCTGAAACTGGACGCCTTCATTTTTTTCCACTAATCAAACTGATATCAAACTGGAAAGTGCCCAATTCAACGAAGGATTTTCCGAGTTCTTGACGAGGCATCCCCTGTGGCACAGACCCCACGGGCGGACCGTGATGCTGGCAAACAGTGTGGTGGCAAGGAGGAGGGCGGAAAACCCTGGGCTTCATGCTGGAATGATGAAACAAAGAGCCATACATACATAGCCATGGTTTGCCACAGCACATTTTGTCGTTTTTGGGGGCTTGTTGGGTTTACCAAGTTTACCACATTGCTGTCTTTCTTGGAGATCCTCCTACTGTAATTTTGAGAGCGACCAACCTCGTTCTCTTTTTTCGAATGCTCTCAGTTGAGCAGTCTTTTCCTCTTTAAAAAGAGTTCAAAGACAAACATCTCATGCAGGTCTTGTTGTCATTGCGATGCATTTTTGCACAGAACACATGAGCAAGTAAAGTAGGTGTGCCAAATCAGGGTCACTCCAGTCATGACGGTGTTTTTTGGTCTGATGATTTGGAGACCTTCGCAATGAAGCCTCCCAGGAGTAGTACAGAAGGGATTCTAACTATGATGCTTTCCAATTCCATTTTTAACAGAGACAATGATTGGGGATAGCCAATGGCCGGTGCCCATGGCAATTCATGACAGGAGACGGCTCGCACATCGACCACTCCATGTGTAGGTGCCCACTATGACTCATGCATGTCTCAGGATGAGGATTCGTTTGATCGGGTTTTCTAATGTTTTCTACCTCCCCAAATGGCAATCTTACTGGGAAAGATGATAAAATAAACCATAAGATTTTGGGGACCCAGGTTCTAACACACCCTTTTTCAGACATTTGTTCGATTTTGAGCAGCAGGTTGGTCAGGGACGCCTTATGGCAACCGCGAATTTCGTGCTGGCCGCTTGGTTGCTGGCTCGCTTTGAAGATTTTCGTGGCAGAGGATTTTGGAGAATCCCAGATTTGTGGATGAGTTTTGAGTTTCAATTTGAACTGGGAATTTTCAGCTGCCATGTTTTTGCTTGCACGAAGGTATTCCCAAACTCAAAGTCACCTTCGTTGGCTGACTTTCGGGGACCTTATTTGTTTGACATCTGGGAATACAAGCTGTTTGGAATGCGCTTGTGATATTCTTGACTAGTGACTACTGTTTCTGTAAGCAACATGCTCTGCAATGTAAAAGCCATGATGCCTTTTTGGTAAGCATAGAGAAGTCAGTCAGGTTTCTTGGTAGCATTGACCGATTGCTTCTGACAGTGGAGGGGGTAACCCTCTTTCAAGTCCAAGAAAAAAATCAATCCATGAGCAGAAGTTTCCAAGTTGTAGACTTGTCCATCCAGATCCCTGACTTCCGACATCTCATCAATAATTACTGCAAACCCGACCGTCTTTTCAGCTTTCCCAGCACGTTCTGCTATTCCAACCCGGCACTGGAACATCCCTTGTTTGTATATAGATAATTATAGATATATGTTGCTTTCAGGTTACTATTAGAAGTGGGGATTTCCAGCCAGAAAAGAAAAACGTCATTCGTAGATGCGGTTAGAAAAGATCCCCTTGTCCAGTGCCACAATTGTCTAACTCCGTGCGTCTCACTACCCTCCGATCAAATATGGTTTGCTGGAACATCCCACAATCTATACACGATTTTCCCATGAAGACCTCCATTTATGGGGGATTTGCCAGCCATGTTTGACACATCTTGGACCATCTTGGAATATTGTGAAACATAAAAATTGGGACCAGCTGCAGACATGGCATTTTCCAGGCACTCCCGGACTGGACTATTTCGAACGCTCGCAATTCCATCACTACGAAGGCCGATGTGGGTCGAGTCCCTCAGGATTGACCATCCAAATTTAGGGGCACCAATTTTTGTCCAATATCCATGTACTTATATTGTACTTTAGATTGTGTTCCTTTCATTTTGAAATCACTATGGCACCAAAAGTAGGGGCTGAAATTGCCGATGCAAGTTCTGACGTGGGCCACGAATTTGAATCGATCCCTTGATCCAATGGTCAACGTAACTTCAAAATGCAAAGAGCGCAGATCCATTTCATTGAATTATAATGACCTTACGTTGTGATGTCACTGGAATGATGGCGAATGAACGGGAATCACCCCCACATCTCCGAACTTTTCAGCTGTTTTTCAGGCTAGTGAATAATTATAATCTAGCCAGAATATGACAAAATAAAAGGTTTATGATGGAGAATTATACATGAGATATCATGATATACATGGATATACCCCTTGGTCATGTAACATAGCCAGAATCCCATCGGTTTCCCCAGCGAAACGAGCTCAACGAACCTCCGAAGGAAACTTCGAGTCGAACTGTGGCATTCCGCCCGCAGCTCAGCACGGGGAGCTCGATCAAAAGAGAAGGCCAACAAATTCACCATCTCCAATGTGCACCCAATGAGCAGTTTGTACATACCTAAATGTATAATAATCTTCCCCCTTTAATACTGGAATATTTTTTTGGGGGGTAAGGCAAGAATTTTTTGAGAAATATTTCACCTGACCGCGTGAAATATCCCCCCCCCGCGTGTTTTTTTGGTTTCCAAAAGAGGTGGGGGGGTCCTCCGGATGCCAGACTTTAGCCTAGATATGTCAATTGGATACACATAGATCAAAAAGCAAACCGCGCATTACCTCTGCGAACTCCTACCCCTGGTCTTTGAAGATACTCAGACACGGAATCCTACTGCTGAAATGGAATTTCTGGGGGGGATGGCTTCTAGAGCTGTAAAATACAATGGTTTTGCACCTCCCCCCTCAAAAATTTCACAAGCAAAGCTTGGGGAGAGAAAAACACATGAAAATGCACACTTCAGCCATCTTGCACGTACCTGACCACATCCACAGGTGCCCGTTGATGCATAACTGACAGCGTTAAGATTTTCCATTGCCTTATTCTACCGTATATAAATCAGATGTGGGTGGGGGGGGTAACCCCCCCAAATTTGAAATATTTCAGTGCTTACCCCCCCCACCCCCCTTAAAGGGGTGGATGTATAATAATAATGATGATAATAATAGTAATAATAACAATGATAATATTAATAACAATAATATTTATATGCAATAGATACAATATAATATATACATTACAAACATGTAATACAGCACAATAGTAGCAGTGGTAGCAGTGGTAGCAGTAGTGGCAGTGGTGGCAATAGTGGCATTTCATAGCAGCAGTAGCAGTAGTGGCAGTAGTAGCAGTAGTGGGAGTAGTGGCAATAGTGGCAGTTGTAGCAGCAGAAGCAGTAGCCGCAGTAGTGGCAGTAGTGGCAGTAGTGGCAGCAGTGGCAGTAGTGGCAGTAGTGGCAGTAGGGGCAGCAGCAGCAGCGGCGGCGGCAGCAGCGGCAGCAGCAGCAGCAGCAGCGAGAAGCATGAAAATGTACTGTAATCATAACCATAATCAAAGTCATAATGATAATCACAATCGGAATCATATAGAATCATCATGAAAACATTGGTTATAAGAATAATCACGCTGGTGATGATGATGACGATGACGATGATGACGATGATGATGATGATGATGATGATGATGACGATGATGATGATGGTGATCACTATGATGTATGCAATACATAATATATGTATATATATATATGAATAATATATGTATGTATATACATATATGTATGTATATATATATATGCCTAATATATGATATGATACACCATATATGGATATATGTAGACGTATACGTATATGCGTGTGTATGTATATGTACATGTATATGTATAGACACATGTATATGCAAATGCATATGCATATGTATATGTATATGTAAAAGTGTATATGTATATATATATATATGTACAGGTATGTGTGTGTCAATGCTTATGTGTATGTACATGTATATGCAGACAGATCTTTTACCGTCCCACAAAAGTGGGGGTTGGGGGCGGGGTGGGGTGGGCATTCATGTACATGTTCATACATTACTGACTTCACATAACCGCCACGTCTCTTGCAGTGCCTTGAGAAAGATCATGGCTTGAGACGATGCGCAGCAAAGTGCGTTGGCCAGCTGGCTGCGTTTTGGGAACCAAAATGCCGTAAGGGTTCGTAAGGAAAACCATAAGAATCTATGATGCATTTTGCAAAACCAAAATCATCATTTCGCTATGACTAAATCCTATATTCTTACAAATTGTATATGTATATGTCTATGCCTATTTTTTTTTGTATATGTGTATGTTTTTGTATATGTATATGTATGTGTGGTATTTGTATGTGTATGTATGTGTATGTGTCCGTGTGTCCGTGTGTCTGTGTGTCTGGGTGCCTGTGTATGTGTCTGTGTATGTATGTATACACACATGTATATATATAATATACACATGCATATATATATATATATATATATATATATATGTATGTATGTGAATGTATATATATATATACACATATAAATATATGTTTATATATGTACATATATGTATACATATATAAACATGCCCGGCAGCTGACCCAAGTGTCCAGCTGCAATCGAGGCCCTGGACGAACAATCGATTCCTCTGTGATTTGTATGGCTTGGTGGATTTGGACACAGAGAATGTCAGCTGGCAACTGGGGAGCTCGAAGGTTCTTACAAAAGGGAGGTCCAAGAAGCCACTTTCTGGTAGCACATGTTGCAGATGTGGCAGAATTTTGATATTTTCTGAACAGCTCATTTTGAGCCAGCTGCTGCCTCTTTCGCACGACGCCTCAGGTGCTGGTTCAAGAGCAGCTGCAGAATTTCGTGAAGGCGGTTGCGCCTGAAATTCCCACACTTCCTGAAGGGTCTATTCATCAGGGGCCAAAATGGGGGCTGAGTCTGGCTGGGTGCTGCGGGCAAGCACGTGTTGCAGGTCATCTTTGAGCGAGGTGTGACGATGTGGGAAGCTGAGGACACAACATGCCGGTGGATGCCCCACACAAAACCTGGTGGATTGGTTTTCCTGAGACTGCCAGGGCTGATGGGTATTAGTTATTGAATTTACATGAACTAAACCTTAGGACTTGATGGGATTTGATGGGGGGAATCCAAATCCCATGAAGCACAAGTCATGAGCGGCCCTTGGGCCCAAATGTGGAATAGTGCACAGATTCCCTGCAACTTGATCAAGTGCAAAGCTTCCAGATAGACTTTGAAATCAGGGATTGGGCTTGGAAGTGATTGTGAACAGAAATGTAGATTTCCTAAAATGGGCGTACCCCTAGTTATCATCCATTTTCGATTGGGATTTTCCATGAACCATCCAGCTATTGGGATACCCCCATTTTGCCCACTGGAAATGAAACAGGATACCCTGCTAGATCTTCACCCAGCAACTGGATCCAACCTTTTCTTAGACGCAAAGAGGTTGCGTTTGGATGCTGCGATGCATGTGGGCTGCTCAAAGATGGAAATGTGGGCGGGATCGTTTTATGCTGTGCCTCAATCCCCTGCAAAAGTAACAGAAATGGGGAAAAAACAGAAGTTTCATTCCTGAAACCTCCTCAGCCTGCGTTCTTCCAGACTTGGGAGGGAAGCATGTTTGTTTCCACTGTTTCCATGGCTTCTAGATTTTCCCTTCGAAACTCATGTGAGCATCAACGCCGAAAGTTGGAAGAAGTTCGAAGGTCTATCCTGAGACCTTCTTAGCCATCCTGGCAGCCTTTCCAATGAACTATGTTGTTTGGGACCCCGGGACCCCAGACGGCTGTGAAGTCTGAGGGTGGGCTGCTTTTGGAGATTGATGGTTTAAAGAAGATAGGAAAGACAGCATCCTACGAGTGTCATGCGCAACCATGATGGGGGTTTAGACATAACCCAGAAGGGTCTGACAGGCTCATATCGTTGTAACTGATGAGTTGCAGCTTCATTTGTGGCAACGCCCTGGGTGCCATTACGACCATGATGCCATGGCAACCGGTCAATTGCCATGCGGTGAAAAAATGGTTCCACCATCCCATTTTGGGCATTTTGGAGTATTCAGCCTCCAGTAGGTTTGGAACTCAACGGCTTGACTCAAACCTTGGTGCCTTGGTGACTGAGGTGCAGGAATTCTTTCCCGGACCCATTAAGTTCGTGTTCTCAGTGGAGAAAATGAAGATCCTGGAGCTTTCTTTGTGACACATTTTATGGGATGGGACCAGTCATGCATGACAAAGATCTTACATATGCCATGGTAAAAAGTTGGATTATATACCCATAAAAGGGGATGGTCATCAATTCATTAATGTGGATTCATGCACCCATTATATATAAGTTCGAAGTTATAAGGATATTAATTTTACGAATTGCAAGACATATCTTCAAGTGTCTAGTGTAGTCAACTCAAACTCGAACTTGTGAATGTCCAGCTCCTTCCATGATGGTGTGTACGTGTACATACACATACATACGTGTATATACACATGTATATATATATATATATGTATATATACACGTGTATGTATATATATATATATTTATATGCACATGCAATATAGATGAAGAGCACACATGTATGTAAATTATGTGTATACACATATGTACACATGTACATATGTATACATGCATATATGCATACTACAATCGTTTCATGGCCAAGATACTTCCCAAAAAAAACCATCCTTGAGCAGATTTCTACCAGGTTTGAGAAGGACACTTTGACGAAGGCTAGCATGGTGGGGTGCTGTCCTCAGGAAATGGAGACTCTTTGGGCATGGGCCAAGATATGGCGATGAAGTGGAGGATGAGTTAACCATGAAAGTTTCAGGGTACCCAACGACCCACACTTGTTTTTTGAATGGTGGTTATGGTATCTCACCTTCTTGATTGTTTTGGATCCAAGTTAAAACAAACTTATGCATTTAATGACTGGTCCAAGGATGGTGTGCTTTCCACTGCTGAAACATGCTCGAATCATTTGGTTCTGGCTCAAACATGGTTTTCATTATTTCCAGCAATTGTTCGTTTTCGCTATCCGGATCACTTTTTTGGTTTCGGATTTTTCTGGGCTTCGACTCGTTTCACTCGTTTCATGTTCCATCGGGTCCCAGGGATTCCCGTCGGGTCGGGATCGCATCGAGGACCTTTACGAACTTTGACTTCGGATCTCAGGTGGCGCAGGTGAGGATTGGACATCGCTGGTTACCCCTGAGTACCCTGGCACCCAAAAGAGCGGTTGCTTAGAAAAACAATGTTAAGTTGAATGAAGTTGGATTTAAGTTGAATAAAGTGGAACTAGGCTGAATTAAGCTGAATTGAGTTGATGTCAGGCATTTTTTTTTGCATATGCATGCATATGCAAGTATGTATTGATTTCCTGTGTTTTTCAAATACTCTTGAATGCTATTAAGCTGAATTAAGCTGAATCAAGCTGAATGAAGCTGAATTTGAGTGGAACTAAGATGGTCTAAGTGTTACTCACTTGGTTTTTGAAGACTTGTTTCTTGTGAAACATACGTAAGGGAATCTGTGAAATTTGGGATATCAACAGGGCCCACAAAGTCCATGATTTTTAGGACGAAAGCAGCAAAATTTGAGGTGATTATTCTTTATCCATGCCCACATAGAATGCGACCAGAAAACGATGGTGGGACTGTGTGAGCTTTCAGAAAAATCTCCTGATGCCACAGGTGCTGTTCGACGTTTGGAAGGATGGAGAATGGGAAGATTCGCCTGCGCCTGAGTTGTCGAATGTGTCAGCATGGTTTCTCTTCTCGAAAGCTATGGTTGGCGTATTTCGGCATTTTCTACATGTGTTCAGATTGGTTTGTTTGAAACTTATAGGACAATTCCCTATGATTTTGATGGTTTAGCATCATTTTCCCCTCCTGTGAGCTCCATGGCATCTGGGGCAACTCCAGTTTCGACGCCAGGAGCACGCGCTTTGGGGACCTTCTGCACATTGGATCTCCGTCGCCGGATTGTGTGGTCCTGGCGGTTTGTTGAACCGGCGAATATGGCGAAAATTGGACGAAAAGGAAAAATAGCCAATTAGACTCGGCCAAACGCTTCTTTTTCTTCTTGTTCTTGTTCTTGTTCTTGTTGTCGTTGTCGTTGTCGTTGTCGTTGTTGTTGTTGTTGTGGTTGTTGTTGTTGTTGTTGTTGTCGTTGTCGTTGTCGTTGTCGTTGTCGTTGTCGTTGTCGTCGTTGTCGTTGTCGTTGTCGTTGTCGTTGTCGTTGTCGTTGTCGTTGTCGTTGTGGTTGTTGTTGTTGTTGTTGTTGGTGTTGTTGGTGTTGTTGGTGTTGTTGGTGTTGTTGGTGTTGTTGTTGTTGTTGTTGTTGTCGTTGTTGGCAACGGACCCACGAGGGCGTCGTGGAAGGTTGTCGTTTTTGCACATGTCATGCACGTCCTTTGTTGTCGTTGTGCACGTCAGGTAGAAGTGGTGCACATTCCGGAGATGTTGTCATCGAATGACCATATGATTATTTTTGGGGTGGGGAAAATAGGCTGGGGGCTTGGGGGGAATCACCAAACTGACACTGGCGCTTGCACGCACACACTTGCTCAGAAACAGCTTATCGAATTATTGATGTGGAATGCATCGTACGTGCAAAAACACTTCAGTTAAACCTGACAGACACTGTGAAAAAAGGTTCCATTTCGTGGCGAGACGGAAAGAATCACCAAAATGATGTGACCACCTGCTTTGCAACAGCATCCAGGTGCGTCACTACGGTTCCTTTTTCTTGGCGAGACGGACAGAATCACCAACTG
>Ga0126342_10003952_pt1 | contig 24919 bp, 21 predicted proteins | sample Cyp1metagenome_FD_92528 | JGI IMG/M metagenome (GOLD analysis project Ga0126342, IMG submission 92528) | Coral microbial communities from Lord Howe Island, Old Settlement Bay, Australia - Cyphastrea 1 metagenome | ecosystem: Host-associated > Invertebrates > Cnidaria > Coral ...
CCGTTCTATAATTAAATTTCCCGACTCCGCTCCGAATCGGAACCCGGAGGAGGACAAAGGTACGGTATTTTACCGTACTTTTGTCCTCCTGGCTCCGTTCTATAATTCTGGCACTGACTGTAGGTAGATATAGAGATAGATAGAGATAGATAGAGATAGATAGAGATAGATAGAGCTAGATAGAGATAGACAGAGATAGATACAGATAGAGATAGAGAGAGAGAGATAGATAGATACAGATAGATAGAGATAGATAGACAGATAGACAGATAGATAGATAGAGGTAGATAGAGGTAGATAGAGCTAGATAGAGGTAGATAGAGGTAGATAGAGGTAGATAGAGGTTGATAGAGGTAGATAATGGTAGATAGAGGTAGATAGAGGTAGATAGAGGTAGATAGAGGTAGATAGAGATAGATAGAGATAGAGATAGAGAGAGATAGAGAGAGATAGACAGCGATAGACAAAGATAGACAGAGATAGACAGACATAGACAGACATAGACAGACGGAGACAGACAGAGACAGACAGAGACAGACAGGGACAGACATAGACAGACATAGACAGAGACATAGACAGAGACAGAGACATAGACAGAGACAGAGACAGCCAGAGAGAGACAGAGAGAGAGAGACATAGATAGATAGATTATTGATTGATTGAAAGATTAGATTAGATTAGATATAGATAGATAGATAGAGATAGATAGATAGATAGATAGAGATAGATAGATAGATAGATAGAGATAGATAGATAGATAGATAGATAGATAAATAGATAGATATAGAAATAGATAGAAATAGATAGAGATAGATAGAGATAGATAGAGATAGATAGATATAGAGATAGATAGAAATAGATAGAGATAGATAGAGATAGATAGAGATAGATAGAGCTAGATAGAGATAGACAGAGATAGATACAGATAGAGATAGAGAGATAGATAGATAGATACAGATAGATAGAGATAGATAGAGATAGATAGAGATAGATAGAGATAGATAGAGAGATAGAGAGATAGAGAGATAGAGAGATAGACAGATAGACAGATAGATAGATAGATAGATAGATCGATAGATAGATAGATAGAGGTAGATAGAGGTAGATAGAGGTAGATAGAGGTAGATAGAGGTAGATAGAGGTAGATAGAGGTAGATAGAGGTCGATAGAGGTCGATAGAGATAGATAGAGATAGATAGAGATAGATAGAGATAGACAGATAGGTAGATAGTATTTTGATAGGCAGGTAGATAGGTACATTGGTACTTGCTTCCAGTAGTCAGTAGCTTGTTTGTTGAGACGTGGGTCTATTGTAGAAAGTACATCAATATCATCAAGTCAAGCTGAAAAAGGGATCGTCACGCGTAGCCAATGCCCTCCAGCCCCAGAGATTTGTCGAGGTGGGCTATGTCATCACAGGCACGGTGATCTCCCTCAGTGGCCTCAGTAATTGAACCATAGTGAACCTCGGTAATGGGTGTCCACCATGACTGTACCCTGCGGTGAATCAAAACATGGCCATGGGGCCATGGAAAATAAATAAACATCATGCATTTGTGTATTATATGATTTGCAGTTTCAAAAACCATATCGAATACGCAGCCACATATCCCAACAATGACCCAAATGGAGTTATAAACATCCATTGCCAGGTATGCTGGGCATTACCTTGTCTTACCACCGGCAGTTGTCTCATCGTTCCTTCGCGACCAGTCTCAACTTGGGTAAGGGTGGGTAAAGCATGGTGAGTCTTGGTTAGGCTAAAGTCGTGCACCAGAAGTAGGGATGGTTTACCAACAACATGTGTTTTTGATGTGTTGTTGTGCCATGTCGCTGTTCATCTCCAGCTCCAGCTTTGTTGACCACTGCGGCTTGCAGTGGTTGAATGGTTGCCCCTTTTGTGGAATTATGACCAGCTGCAAAAGCGAGTTGTCACTGTCACTCATATATATATATGATATGTCTATATGTATGTATAATCATTATATAACTATATAATTGTATAATAATATATACATATAGATATAGATGTTTATCTCTCACACACGCACACAGATATATATATATATATATATGTGTGTGTATATATATATATACATACATACATATATATATATGCTCACCCCCCACCAGGACCTACCTATTTTTCTATTTCATTGACTGTTTCATTGCAAGGTCAACCATTTGCTATTTGCTATCTGCCAAAAATACACAAACACAAAAAACACAATCAAAACACAAAAACAAAAACAATGCATTGGAGAGCCTTCTCCCCTCCTCCATCCCAAAGTAGGTCACCCAAAACTTTTGTGTTTTCTTTTTGTTTGGTTTTGTTCAAGGTTTTGATCCCTAGAATTAATCCGGATTAATCCAGATTAATCGAAGCCAAAACTGATTCATCTGGCCTCTGAGGCATCATGTGTCTATCAAATGCATCCTTCGCAAACCATAATCAAAAAGTATTGTATGCGAAACATGCGCAGGTATTCCTTGGGGATGTGCAATTTTCCTTTTAGGTGTGAGGCCTTTGGGAATGTACAATTCTCCTTGTGGTGAGTGAAGACTTTCCTTCAAATAATAACTGGTGTTCCTGTCCAAATAGAGGGCAGCTGGGTTTCTTTGAAAGGAGTGTTGCATATGTTTAAAGAAATGGTGTTACCTTCGAACATAAAGGACAGCTGAGCTTCTTTGAGAGGAGTACTGCATCTTTAAAGGATACACGCATATTCTGAAACAATATTGTGTCGGTTGATAAACAAGTTTGCAACTTTAGGGTAAGTATTCAATCTATGAAGAAAACCGCATTTGTTGGAGGGAATGTTACCATGATAAATTATAAAGAAAAAACAATAATGCCGCACTTTAAAACACAATACACTTTTTAGATGACCATTTTTTTTCAAACAACATGATTCCAACCTTCATAAGGATATTTCTTCCTGAAAGAAAAACTGTGTAGCTCAAAGGCAACCACCAGCTTATAAATGACAACACCTTTTTTTGGTTGAAGGGGATGCTGCATATTTGCAATGAAGACAACACTTTTACACATCTCATTTCTTCAAAGCATTGTTTGCTTGAAATGTGGCACAGGTACAAACTTAATAAGCTACATAATCCTCTTTGGGGAGTGAGAGCAACTGAAAGAAGAATTGCATTGTTTGCAGTTTTGCCTTCAGCTCAACATGCTGCATTTTCTTTGGTCAACTACTGCGCTGTGTTGCTCAAACAGCAAGTCTTGTTCATTCAACATTGTATATACTTCCACCATTAACTAGAATATAACTTCAAGGGGTGCGATATATTTTTATAATTTACGACTTTTCTTCCTGTATCCTTTGGAAATTGAGCAGTGCTATTTGGTCATATTGTGATGTGATGTTCACAAAGAGGACACCTGATCCAGAGAAAAACAAGAAACACTTTCATGTGCAACATGGACTACTTCATGACAATGGTCGATATAGGTTTCAAAATGTAGCCAAATCCAAGAAGAACACACACCTTGGAAAGCAAAATACATCCAGTAGAGTGCTTCGACAGACAATGCAAAATTGCAGTGGGGAAGTTCAAGTCATGTAGTTCCCAGGCGGAATATTTTTCATTTCTTTTGTGGTGCAAAATTAACTTACAACTTGAAATGTATTGTTTTGAAGTCTGGGAAGACACTGTTCTAGTGTTTCCATGTGATTGTGTTGCAGTACTACATCGTACTACATCCCAATGAAAGAAGTGAACCATTTTTTGAACAACATAACCCTAATTCACCCTAATTCATCTACACAGGCTACTGAAAACTTTGAAGGGAAGGCAACCTCGGAGTCTTAGGATGTGGAGTAACCACGTGGCAATTGAGGAACTGCAAGAAAACAGGAATCAAGCTGTACCGTACTTGTGGTAGTGTGCAAATCACACAAAAACTGGACAATAAAATAAATGTTTTTCTGCTGCAAATACCACGAAAAAAAGCTCAAGGTAGGCCCTATGGGGGGGGGTTATATATATATAGGCATTTTGCATAGTGCTGTGTTGCTGGACCTTTTTGATCCAGGAATCTAGACATGCTCCCCGTGTCACAAACGTTGCTGAGCTCCTGGGTTTGTCCCATTCACATAGCGGCGTGGCGTGTTGGACCTGGCATCCATGTATTTGGACCCGCCCAGGCCTGTCATGTAGAGTTGATGTGTTTTTCCACTAAATCGCTTTACAAACTTTACATCTCAGAATATACAATTTCCCAACATATCCTGGCATATCCTCGTCAAATGGTTCGTTTCTACACCATCCACCATCCTGCAAGAATCATAGCTGTCATAGTTTGCATAACATCTTTGGTGGTTTGGAACATTGCTTTTATTTGTCCATATATATATTGGGAATTTCATCATCCCAACTGACGAACTCCATCATTTTTCAGAGGGGTAGGTCAACCACCAATCAGTAATTATATCATATATATATATAATCCATATCATCCATATAAATCACCATTATTAATGGGTAAATCACCATTATAAATAGAAATCACCATTATATCATATAACATGCTTGTTTCATAGTTCACATGTTAAAACTCTCCATGAATCTCCATGAAACCCCTTGGGAACGATGCTGTGAAGCGTCCCAAAAATCGAGCTTCTGAGTTGACGCCGAAGTGGTTGGAGCCGGGGTCCCCAATGGGTTTGGCTGGGAAAATCTGTAGCAGCAGCAGTAGTAGTAGTATGTGTATATATATATATTATTATATTCTATTCTAAGATTATATTATATTATGTTATATGATATTGTATTATATTCTATTATATTATATATTGTATATTGTATGTTACATATAGGTATGCATATATATATATAATTATATATATGGGTAAATTATAACGACCTCACTGCGACCGAGCCCTGGAATCATGGTTAATAAGGGGAATGATCCCAAAATGACCTTAATCCACGTTAGTGAAATATTATAATTTACATATATATATACACATTGGTGTAACAATGACTTAATCATGGGTTATATCAATTACTAATGGTCCAATAACTCTCCCAGCATTATCCCAGTAAAAAAAAAAAAACATACAATGTAAGCCTTATAAAATGCCTATAAGACCCCTATGAAATCCTATAACATACCTATAATAAATTCCTTAAACAAATAATTCGTAAACATACATATATATATATATGTGTATATATATATATATATATTTATCCCATACAACCCTATAAAATTCCTCCATTGTTCCCTAACATTTTCCCATGCCAAGGTATACCTTGGCCTACTGCGGCGCCTTGGCTGTGCAGGGGCCGCCCATCAGTCGCTTGGCCCAGACACCCCGGCCTGTAAAATCATGATAAATCATGGACATGTCCACCGTGATTTCATGGAAAATCAAGGTTCATAGGAAAATCATCTCTAAAAAGGCTTGTCTTTTGTTTCATCAGTAGTTATTTCATATGTTATTTTATTTTAGATATTAATATATTGATTATGGTAAGTCATGATTTGAAGGTAGGTCAGCAACATCTTTCAGAAGTGTTGGGGAAAAGCCGCCACATTGCGAGCCAGCTCTCCCCCAGGCTGGGTGTCATCTCATCGACACCACCATGGAAACACGGATGCAGAGGACAGCTGGATTGCCATGTGGAGATAGATGTTCCGTCTAAAAAAAAATCCAGATGGAGATAGATGCAAACTGAAATTGAAATTCACCAGTAGTCAAACCTTCATGACCAGTCATCAGTAGTTTTTTTTTTATGATTTAGTCACTTTATCTACATCACTAGTCACTTCTTTCACCCCTTTGTGCAGATGGTGGTCCAAAAAATCCTGCAGGACGACGTGCATTCTCCTCGTGATGGCTTCTGGTGGTCTGCGAGCTCAGCCGGTTCCGTTTCTGGTTTCGGATTTCGGATTGCCATGACGGATCCGGCTGGTGCTGGTAGAAAAATGCTAACATGACTGGGTTTTTTGTTGATGGGATCCATGGCACACCATATATAGTATATATAGCAGCACCATGGATCCGTCATGGATAATGGTAAAAAGTCATTAAAAGTCACAGTTTGATACATCTGAGGTCACTCTCGATGATGCGCATGGAATTTCACCAGCAAAAGGGCAACAGAACAATATCCTGTGGGCATCTGTGGGCTGTTAGTAAGCTATATTAAACACGAAATCGTGGTGACAATTCTGAAAGCTCTGACACATCACGCCCAACTGTTGGATCAAGTTCTTGAAATGTCATCACTATCCCACTTCGAGTCATGGAGGCAATGAATTTCTCGTGCACACATCGCACACATCGCTTTTGTGTGTTTGAAGAGAAAGGCCCTAATGTGGTTAGTAATGTGGTAAAGCCTATTGTAAATCATCCCTTATATGGCTATGGATCAATACCTATAGATACCAGCTATTAATGGGATGAACATCCATTTTAACCCAGCTATGACTTGGGGTTCACCAGGGGTACCAGGGTTTTGACTCATCCCTTATATTACTATAGATGGCTGGTCAAACCTATCCCCTTAAATTGGTCGGACAGAATCCCTGAGGTCACACATGGGATGGCTCATGGACTCAGATGGCACCAAGATCCGCCAAGATAAGCGCAACGCCATCGACTTGTCGTTTGGGATGCCCAGCAAGATTTTTTTGGGCAGCCTCATCACTAGCAATACATGCATTACCCCCTGGTTATGTCAAAATTGCTATTGAAAATGGCCAGTTATAGCGAGTTTTCCCATTAAAAATTGTGATTTTCCATAGTTATGTAAACGTTTGCCAGAGGGTACACATATACTGAATTCTGAAAAGATGGTGAATTATCGATATTGACGTTTCGGAGACATCAATCAATGATTAATATCAATTTGTTGATTTGGATTTCTACAATTGTTGTTTTCAAGAAAGATATGATGTTTTTCCAAGATGGCCCAAACAATGCCTGAACTTCATGAACAAGTCATCCAGATTGTCGTTGAGCAGATGGGGTTGGACATCACACTAGGCTAACTGGCATGTTCAGCCACGTTTGTATTGTCAAAGATCTGTGAAATGCTGTACTTTAAAATCAATCTCAACAACCACATATATGCTACAGAAAACACTACACATATAGGAATATGTCCAGAATGTGTCCACACACACATATGCATATATACATATTGTTTAAAACATATGTAAACATACAGATACACACATATGTTATATATATATACACGTTAACGTTGTTTGAACCAACACACACACATATATATATATATATACATATATATATATATAGAGTTATATATATATAGAGTTATATATATATATACATTTACCTATATGCACACAAACATACATACCTACCTACCTACCTGCATGCATGCATACATACATATATGTATACATACATACATACATACATACATACCTGCATGCATGCATGCATGCATGCATGCATGCATATATGTATATATGTATACATACATACATACATACATACATACATACATACATACATACCTACCTACCTACCTACCTACCTCCCTGCATGCATGCATACATATATACATACATACATACATACATACATACATACATATATACAACATGCATATTTATTATATGTATTGAGTTTGGGTGGCCCAACCAGGTCATCAGGAAAGCTGCAGCACCGGGCTGAGGTCTCAGAGCTACTACTGCTTTATTCAGCGGACCTATGGATGGCATTGTGCCCAAACGGTTGGGTGCTGGGGGTCATTTGTCATCTATATGATATTTGTATATATATATATATAATATTTATATATATTTATATAATATATATATGCATTTATAAATATATATATATATATATATTATATGTATAATTAATATATATATACATATGTATATGCATGCCTATATGCTACTATATACCTTGATACTAAAATGAAACACAATATGAAATATGTAATATTATATGTATTGTACAAATTTGGTGATGTAAACGACTTTGGTCAATCATATATGTGTAAATGCTGGTAGTGCAGTGTTGGTGCATCTATATATATACACGCACACACGTACACATTTATTCACATGTGTAAATCAATGGAATGTCGTGTTATGTGATGCGATGCAATGTGATTTAATGTAATGTCATGTAATGTACGACATATGTGCACGTATATGTATATGCATACGTGCATATGTGTATTATGACGTAGACGGATGGAGTGAGGTGAATGAGGCATTGGCATTTGGAGAGAGGGAGGTAGCTCCCAGTCAGAGACCTGTAACTCTCTGAAGCGACCTGGTAGGATATTACGATCATGTTCACTTAATAAGCTCGTGCTACCCTCTGGTAATTGAACATAGCTATTGAAAAGCACCATTCCTGACAGTTAATTCATCCAACTAAATGGGTCATAAAATCCACGCAAACTGTTCAACAAATACCAGATGGTACTCTTGCACCATATGGCCGCTGTTTGCAGGTGTTGTGCTACCAATCATCCTGCTCTATGCCTTTGGTGGGACACTGGCTTGCAACCAAAATGCTTCTTGTGGGAGCTCCAGTTTCTGTTGATCTTCACCAGGGTTGCCTTGGCGGCAACCCCCCAAAAAGACTTAAAAAGACAGATACCCTCTGGTAATTTCACATAGCTATTGAAAATGGCCATTTATAGTGATTTTTACCATGACAAATGATGATTTTCCATAGTTATGTTAGTTTACCAGAGGGTAAGTCACATTAAGTCATACAGTATCCAAAAATGGAAAATAGTGGCAACCGAGTTTTTTTTGAAATTTTCCAAAACCATACAGAAAAAGTATTACAGTATCCTATTTTCCATTGGATAACCATGTTCCCAAAACATCCAAAAACCAGCATGGTCCATTGATGGGCCCTGGGCCCTGGCTGAGGATCCCATGTGTCCTTTGGGGCTTTTTCGCGCGAGTGGTGTGGTCCGGGAACCCACAGCATTCGCCAGAACAAAATTTTGGGTTTCGTGGCCGTGGCGAAGGTGACTGTGATCCAAAATTTGTTTCTCGGGATGGACATGTTTCTATTCACTTATATTTATATGACCTAGATCTAGATTTGTAATTATTTACAATGTATCTCAGTTTTATGTACTGTATATTATCAATGTCTATTATATGTATATTATAAATGTACCTGTGCATCCAAAATTTGATAGTTATACCATGTTATACCTGGTCATTGCATGTTACCCTCTGGTAATTTAACATAGCTATGGAAAATCACCATGCTGTTAATGGGAAAATCCACTATAAATCACCATGTTCAATAGCTATTTTGACATAACCAGAGGGTATGTTTCAAAGACATCACCAGCCCCCAGTGGCCCAGGTTTTGGCACATTACATGGTCAGTGAATTCTGCACGACGCCTCAGATCCGGCATCCATTGGTTAAGGACAGGGACCCCTTGGACGGAAATCCAAACAGCATTGGAATATGCAAAATTGGAAGAGATCATATGATATCATATTATAAATTATAGTATATACTTATGATATCATATATGATCTCTTGGATAGTATATCTCTTTATATGATATCATAATTGATAGTACTGTATACCTGGCATTTGGATGGATTTATAGTACTGTATTAGTATTACCTGTATACCTGGCATTTGGCCTGGCATTTGCTGTTTGCGGTGGAAACCGTTTGCAGATGGTGCAAGAGATGATTTTATGTGATTGTTGTGCAAAAAAATCATGCAAGATTTCTTAAAGTATCAATGGCCATTTCAGGGAACAAAATATCCCAAAATATGGCCAGCAGGCCTTAATTATATGGTACTAACGTACCTCCATCAATTGGATCCTGAAGATCTCCCATTGAAAGTAGGACCGTTCCATCAATCTCCAGTCGAAAACTGCCAATTTGCTGAGGTCAGCCACGTGGGGAGCCCAGTCGAAAGTTGACTCATCGTTGACCCATCGATGTGTTTGAAGGGAGTTTAGGGGCCCTGGTATTTTCCGGTAGATGTCCGGTAGATGTCCGGTACCTACTCATAGAGGACAGCAGGTGTTTCCGGCCATATTTCCCTTCAATTCGGGAAGGAGCTGGCTTCAAGATCCTATTGAGTTGGGAGCTGCAGAAGTTAGTGACAATTCCTTGGCCAGCTGCGAGTCTGTGGGTCATTGAGGTTTGGGGATTCCAAGATTGGAACACCGGCAGGGGCCCTCAGGTTACCTGCTACCATGGGGTCTTTGAAGACAGCTATGGGGGTGGGAAAACCTAATGCATGATGAATATGATGATGAATGCCCCTTATATTGACGTATTGATGCCTTTTTTTTGGGGGGAGGGAAACACGAAGCACGAGATCAGGCTATCGAAGATTATCCTCAGGTAATTTTGTCATTGCTATGGAAAATGGCTCATTGATGCTCTGGCTATACGTGGTTGAACAGGATGATTTCCAAAGCCGAGCGAGGTGATCTCTCCATGAACAACTGGCTGGTCAGAAGCCCAGCGGGTGACCTCCTGATATTCCTGTGATGCATCAACTGACGCCGCTGCTCGCAATATTCAGTTAAAGACACACGCACACACACACACGACATATCTATATTAGTATATACATTATATACATATGTATATATACATATGTAATATATGTCTTAATACACACACACATATAAATAAGTATTTTGACAAATAGACAATACATAAATATGTAATAATTAAATAAATAGGTAACAAACAAATCAAAAAAATAGATACCAAGTATATAAATCAATAAACAATCAAATAACAATAAATAAATATAAATGAAATTAAATACACACACATATATATATATATCTGTGTGTGTGCGCGCGGTCCCTTTCTGACCCTTGAACTGAGCCGCAGGTGGGCATCTTGGCCTTCGGAGAAGGGTGGCACAACAACCACCACGCCTTCGAGCGATCCTGCAGGCATGGGCTGAAGTGGTGGCAGGCCCGGTTCGGGGGAGGACGACTGGGGAGCATGGATTGGGTGAGGATCTTGTGGATGGTTGCGAAATCCTACACCAAAAGGATGGTTGAAAGCCTTTAAATCATTGGATAATCCACCGTGTTCAACTGGTGCAGGAGTTCGCAACCATCCACCGTATGTGTGACCAATTTGGGACAGTCATGTTTGAATACCATAATCGATTGACAGCGTTGTTTGACAAGATTGGGTGGTGCTGACGAGATTGGGAGGACTGGTAACCAGTTCACACATTTACACACATATAATATACATATGATATAAACATATATAGTTGTTTTTGTATATTTTATCATCACACACACATATACACATATACATAATCATATACATAATCATATATATATGTTATATTTATGTGTGTGTGTTTATGTGTGGATTGGATTACATTAGACCTGCCTTCCAACCAATGTTGGCAGGTGGACTTCACCTGGTATGCCATTCGGCTGCTGGAGGTGGATGCCCCAGATACAGCCGTGAACCCGACGGCTTCACTTCATCAAGGTTTTTGAGCTTGGAGGAGAGTAACATATTATATATATATGTGTGTGTATGTCTATGTGTGTGTATTCATATAGAATTATATAATATAATATACACATTTAAATATATTTTTTAATCTAAAGAAAAACACATAGATGATCTAGATAGATACAAGGCTTGCTCTTGAGAAGAAAAGCCTGCACATACATGTTGGAAACAGTTGCATGCATATGCATATGTATGTATGTATATATGATTATATATGTATATATGTATGTATGCATATATATATAATATATATATATATGTAACATATATGTACATATTTACATACACATAGTCAATTCTCCCAGAAGATCTCAGATGAATCCTGCATGCGTAACCGAGATGATGGGCTTGGCATGGAATTTGCAGTTGGGAGCTAAGCCTGAGTTGTTCTTTGGGAACGCCTGCAGGGGATTTCGCTTTATGTTATGTTTTTACATCACCAAATGTTGCGAAACTTTGCTGGTTAACTTGGTGGTTTCAACAATCTCTTGGGATTTACCAACGGCATACCAACGGCCAACGGATATTTCATGTGTGAAGAAAAACAAAATAGAGATGCCAAGCAAATGAAACCTGAATGCAGTGGTTTGGATGTGTCAATGCTGCTGTGCATAGTGTGGATGGTAACGTTTGCATCCAATCAACTGGATTCAAACTCACCAACTATGATGGGAATCTGTTGGATGATTTTAGTACCTGTTGTTGTTCACAATCTTATACACTCTTCGTGGTTGATGGTTTGGAATTTGATCTTGCGGATCTTGCGTTCTTTTTGTTGGGGGGTCCGGGCATCCTAGGGAACCGAGGCAATGACCTCCCTGACCGCCCCCCAAAGGGTTGATCGAGAACCTCGGCTCAGGTACCCCTCAGAACGCCGCAAACAAAAACTGGCGTTGACATAGTGCAGGAGCGGATCGCCGTCGCTGCCACCGAAGTACCGCAATGGTCAAATGCTGGTGAGTTCCTGAGATTTCTTGAAGATTCTTGAGGTACTTAGTTCTAAGTTGTTCTAAGTTGCTTGGTTTGTTTTGGCAAGTTTTGCCCACATGTTGATGCCCATTGATGCCCATTGATGCCCATTGATGCCCATTGATGCCCATTGATGCCCATCCAATACCAAAGGGACAATAGCTTGCCAATAAACATAACGATATATATATAGACTACATGCGGACACGCTTTCTCCAAACATGACCACGTGCCACATGTGCCGTTCAGGAGATGTTCCACCTGACCTGCCATGGATAGGGAAACCTTCGCGGAATCCGCTGGCAAACGGGTCCTTTTCACACTGTTGCAGCCATTCTTTTTACACGTACTTTTGGGGTGCGGAACTAATGAAATACTTCTTGATTGGTTTGTGTCTTTAATGTTGCAAACAAGGTACATGTGGTGGCTGAACACTAGCGTGAAAAGATCCGCAATAATCTGACCCGCGTCACAAGCAACTGGAAGAAAGGATGAAGAGTGGCTGTTGACCATTTCGTATTGACAAGGCACGTTCATAGAATTGGAAACAATTCCCATTCCATCAAACTGACTGGTTGGGTTGACATGGGGAAACCAGTGGTGGGAAAGGTTTGATGTTCCGAGCTTTTGAGGAAAACTGTAGAGCCCCCAACATGTCGTCAAATTATCTCAAGATATAGTTTGACGACCAGATTTTAATGTGATTAGTACAGTAATCCTTGCGCTGCAGCTTGAGCAAATTTGTGCTTTCCTCCCAGTTATTTCCAGATCAAAAATGGTCAAACTACCACAGATTGCGCAGTTGCTGTGGCGGTCTTCACTCAATGAGAGCGCGTTTCAAGGAGTTTTCCGCTGGCTCATTCTGTGCAACTGGCAGTGTGCCGAGTCGAGGTTTGTGCCGCGCAACCCTTGCCTACAGTGTGGAAACTGTTGGTGATTGATGCTTGGGATGGCCAACTTGTCTACATACAATCAAAGCGAGATCCTGTAAATCGCAGTGATACCTCTGTTCAAAAAAAAACTAAGATTCTACGACTAAGACTTGTGCGAACGCCTGATAATCATAACAATGCCCGTGCTGTTACTTATTCATCAATATTATATGCTGATATATGCTGTATGAATCACATTGGTGCCGCCGAACCGCCGAACCCATCAGGATCCATGGGTGTCACACATCAGGGCAAGGCTTTGGGTGCGACCTGCGTGCTGGGAATTTTGAAGACTCTCGGAGCAGCTGCGCACCGTCACCGATTTTTCCGGGTGGCAGCAGTGCTCCTCACGCGGCGGCAGGAAATCATTATTTCTATGGCCCCCCTGGTGATGTTTGTTGGTTTATAATGGTTTACAACCTCCATTTATTTGAGGTTGTCAGATGTGATTACCATAAACCCTATAGTGAACCTAGTTGTTTTGCACCAACTTAGCTGACTTAGCTACCGTTTGGCCCCACCTTGCATCGGGTATACGGAATGTCGCAGTATGTCGCAATGATCTCGCAGGGAATACTGCCCGGCCTTATGCCCAAAATTATGGATTTTGGAGAATCCAGATATGGGCTAGACGGCTAGACAAACCTTCGGATATGCGTAGGGTATTTTCCAGCCCGGTGAAGATTACCAGAGGAACCCACCAAAGATCCATTGATTCGGCTCGATTCCTCCACCGCTGACTCGGCGATGTGGCGATGTTCGGGGATCATGAGGGGCCGCACATGGAGGATTTGGACGGAGTGGACGGAGAAACAGAAAATTGAATCTGGATGATGGTGAAGTCATCACATGAATGGTTTTAAAGTTCATCACACAGAATATATAATTATATATATATACACACAAATATATATATATATATATATCAAGTAATTAAATAAATATATATATATATACATACATTAAACGGTTCCAAGCCTCTCAAGATTAATTTTCTTCGATGCCGCCGTGGCCCCTCGACCTAGGATCCCAAGCTGCAAAGCTGGGATCATCTGAGCAACGTTTTTCTCCATGGCCAGCCAGGGAAAAACAGCCAGCCGAGAACATGTTGCAACCATGTTCAACTGTAATAATTATAACTTATTAGGTGTTCATATTATTTATTTGTTTAAAAACATATTATATGACACAAACACACACACATATATATACATAAAATTTGTCAATATGTTCCGTCTACAATGTGCTTATGGATATCTTGTACTTGCGGTATTATATTTGTTCGCGTATTTGTGACTGTGTCATGCTTCCAACATCTGTCATTTCACCCGCTGCCATTGAGGTGAATCGGAGCAAGGGAACTTGAACTTCTTGAAATATGTCCAAGAGACCACTGGAGGGGAGGCAGATATGATGACAGGAGATGATGAAACTTAGTTTTAATGATGATATAGATGATATAGTAAGATTGTGTAATAGTAATAGAATCAGATCAGCATTGGTTGCTGAATGAAATTCTAAGAAGTGATTCCTGGGAGGAAATGAAAGAACTATGATGGGAAGGGGGCGCCTCGATTTTCACATGTTTTCACGTTTAGTTGTTCTTTTTCTGTCATCATGAAGTATGACCATCAAAGTTTATCATAATCATTAATGATACAGTAATGATATACGTAGTGTGGAGAGTATTAGCAAGAGTAATACTAGTGATATAGTAAAAGTCATATTAACAATAATCATCAACATGTTTCATTGGCCACTGAACGTGTTGCGCCAGGCTTTTCCGCGGTCGCGAATTCTACTTCCTGCGTGTTGGCCCAGTGATGCCCAGTCAAGTTGAGAAATGTTGAGAAGGGCGATTATGGTTGGCTGAAAAGGATATATGGGCCTTGGAAAGGCTGTGGCACAAGTTTGGATTTCCAGGCGGCAACTTCCATTTCATACATGCAAATGGCCAGAGGAACTCATTCATCCACTGCGCAGACTGCTGACTGGCTCCTGCAAATACAAGTTTCATCTGACATCATCAGACAAGCCGCCGAAGAAACTGACTTGCTAAGTGGATAAAGTTGATCAGCTAGATGGTCTTTCAATAGGGCCAAATACACAAAGATAATCTTTGAGCATTTTTGAGTTCAAGATTTTCATAATTATGTTGTAGTTCTTCATGATCAAAAGTAGTAGAGTATAACCCCAAGTTTCATGCATTGTCATTGTTAAATGGCAATATTTGCGCGGGCATCTAAACCAGGTTCAGACACACGCAAGTATCATATCAAGTTGGTTGTATATCACACCATATGTCCCCATCACGACCCAGTATTGTGCAGGTTTTATGTGCACATATCCCCACTATTTAGGCTTCATAATTGATATAGTTGATGATCCATGTTGAGATGTAAGTCCCAACGCGTCCCAACGTCACCAACTGACCTCATGTCCCACGGGCCATGGCAAATGTGCTGTGGCGCTCCGCTGGCTTCGCTTGCTCCGCTCGAAGTAGCAGGTCTTTTGTGGCAAGATCAATGGCTTTAACCATGGGGATTTAACGAACAAACCAAAATCTATAAAAAATGTGATGTGACTAAAAACATTGTGGTTTTAAGGGTTCTTCACTTTTTGAAATCACCAACGCACAACATGCTTATTTTACTGGGAATATAATGGGATATCAGTAAGTTAAGCTTGCCCCGGTTCCAGTATCAACCATTTGTTTATAGTGCCGCTACTCTCCGAATTGCACAGCGATTGCTCCAGGTGGTTTTCTTATGGACTGGTCGCATGGCGCAAGGCATGGGGTTCCAACACCCAGGCGCGGGAGTGTAGATCCCCCCGTGGGGCCCCAAACCCATGGTTTTGAATATGTTTCAACACGAAATATATTACGTATATATATATACATAGTATATATGTATACATAATTATAAAAACTAATTGTATATATACCTATAAATGTTACATTGTAAACATCCTAAATGCAGTGCTGCATACGTTTGTTTTTTGAAGATTTTGGCATGATTGAGCTGCTCAAAATTGAGCTGTCCAGCCACCTCGTCAGGTCGGATCAGCCAATGTGCGCTTTGCATCTGCAGAGACAGCCCGGGCCCAGGCATCAGAATTGCTCTATATAAGCATCGATGTGTTCTTTTGTTTAATCTATGCACATTTATACACATCTCATATCATCTCATCTATTTTTATTGGTATATAATATACTGATATTTCATCCACTTCAACCCGACCATGTGGGCCAAATGGGCTCGTTGCACGTCAAGTGCCAACATGTGCCAACGAGGTGATGATTTGGGTGATCAGATTCAGCGGGTTTATTCATAGGCGCAGCCAGGTTTACATTGAGAATCCCTATTCATAGATGGTGTATATACCATTTTTGTTATTCATAGATGGTGTATATACCATTTTTGTGGTCAACCATATTTGGGCGGATGTAAGTACTGAGTCATTAGGCATCCATGAGTTTTTGACCCACAGCAGGTGCGATTTTTTCTTCGCAACGCTGGTCTGGAGGAGGAGGAGCGGCTAGGGATAGCATGGGCAGCTGGATTGGAAAGTCAAGACGTATCTAAACATCTCTAAGCCTTGTGAGTTTTGATCCTTGGTTCCTTCATATCATTCCATCTTCAAAGGATCCGGAGCTTGGGTCAGCCAATGGCCAATGCTACATTTGCAGAATGGAAGCTGAGTTTCATCATTCTTCCCACACAAAATCGTAGAGGATAGACTTGCTTTCTCTGAGGAGTTGCGTTCCGGCCTGTTGCGGCATCCGGAGCTTCTGGATGCTGATCCAACAAGCTTGGAGGCCACTTCTGTCAGATATTCAATAACTGGGTGAAATTTAACAACCCCAGACATGATGTCACCAAGGGCCAAGGGGAACGGGTCAAATCAAGGCAAAATCAGTCAGCATCATTCAGCCCCATTCCAGGCGTCTGCCTTGGTCCTTCGGGAAGCCTTGGGCGAGCAGTCCGAACCTGAAAAGCCACGGGATTGTAGCCTTGTGGTCATGGGTATCCTGGTAAAGACTCAAGTAGCCGGCAAAAAGGATCTTCATCCCCTAAATCGTTTTGATCAATGTATATGTAGACTATTGTAGACTGTACATTTTTGTCCTTACTATCGTAGATGAACGATGAAATCAGGCTCCTGCTGGATTGTTGTCACCCCCGCACCCCCAAATTTCAAGTTTGTCTTTGGGCTGTACGCTTGAGCAACAAAATCAACCCTTGAACGCAGAGGAAGCTACGTTCGAGTTTTGTTCAGCATTGAAATTGGGGTGTGGGGTTTTGCTTGGTAGATGTCCATCCCATTCCCAGATGTTTTTGTTCCATGCTTACTGTGGCAACATTTGTCGCCTCATAATTTCACCGAGGTTTACTGGGACTCTTCGTGACTGTCCCGAGGACACGGTGCTGGATTTGCGGTTTGACATGGAGCACTTGAGGTGTAATCACTTTCGATTGAGCATGTTGAGCTTGAGGAAGGACAGCCTATCGCAGCTTTTTCCTTGAGAGGAAGTTCTATATGAGATGTTGGACATTGTCAATATTGATTTGCTGACTTTGCTTACCTTTGTACAGGAGCATAGCTGATATGAGAGGGAAAGTACCGCAAGACTAGTGTGTGCAAAAACTAATTGCTGCAATCACGCTATCTCTGTTACTTGCATTGCATCCTTGCACAAAATTGCAGAGAGTAGATGTGCTTTATGTGAATCCCCAAGACAGAAAATTGCATAGCTTCCCTCCTTCCAATCCTGGTCTTGTTGAAACAAGCGCTTGGTTCAAAAATGTTCCATGCCCGGCTGCATTTTTCCCAAATGTCTCGCACAGTGAACATAAGTGAACTACACAATCTGTACCTCATAGCTTTCCCATCTTTCCCTACCTGGAGATGTTTTCGATTGTTTTCAACCCCCTTTGGCTCTGCCATCGCCCTTTGGGACGGGTTGGGTGGACCCACTGCAGGCCCTGCTGTGCGACCAGAAGGACCTGCGGGACTTCGTGGAAGTCTTTGAGCAGTGGGAGATTCCACTGGCAAAGGCGCCGATCCAACGGATTCACAACGGATTCACGAGAAACTCACGGTTCTTATGGGAAAACATGGTGATATAACTAGGAAATACTAGGAAAAATTGGATGAAATTGGTCTGTAACCAACCTGAGATGAGATGAAATTGGTCTGTCCTTCAATTTTGGAAGATACCTCATGAAATGATAAAAATATGGATAGATGAATCATTTCGGGCTCCCTCTTGTCAGACAAAACCATCTGGCAATGGGCCACTCATCTTCTATAGGGCCTTCTCGCTGCTACCATCCCATCCAGAGAGGTCATTGCTTCCCTGTTGCCTCGGTGAATGAACTTCTGGAGTTCTTACATCATCGTGCTCGAGGTTTAACCTCAACAATCTATGATAAAGAATGATAAAGAGTGTCCAAAAAAAATCCAAGTTTCGAACTGCGTTTTCCCTTCAGACCTGGTTCAAAACATGTTTAGGAAAAGGCTCAGTTAGTTCAGCCTGAAGCTCCAGGTGCTGCGGCGGTCCCCCCGGATCCTGCTGCGGAAAGCCCAGGAGATGATGCAGCTGCTGGCGTTTCTGCAAGATGAAACGCTGCTGGGCTCGGTGGGGCGGGAAGCTGGGGGAAGTTTGGAGAATATCAATTTTGGAACCTTTGGAACTTGGTTTTTGCTGGTTGCTATGCACATATATATATATATATTAATTTAATCATGTTTAATATGTTTTTTTGAAAACCACAGTTTGATGTGATCAATGTTGATGTGATCACATTGATCACATCACCAAAAAAGAATCAAATCGGTAGACTCTACCGACCCAACACTGAAGCGATCTTCGAGTCAGTGTTATCTCTGAGGATTGGTCCTGGGATGAGCCACTCCCAAGTGCAGGAGGTGCAGTGCTGATTTGAACACATAGGGACCAGCCACTAATCACTGGATTCAAAACCGCTGCGACACAAAGGTTTTCCGGAGGCTTACGCAGCAGATTGAAGATATTGAAGGAAATTTCTACTCAGACTTAGATCGGCCTAGACTGATGCTGGGCAGTGTCCGTAGTACATCCCGCAGAAGCCAAACTTGACCCAACTGACTTCTGCATTTCCATCACCAAAAATTTGCAGCCGACATGTTGAACCTGCAAAAGTTCCTTCTTATAGCAAAAGTTCCTTCTTATATAATTTATATATTATATGTATATGCAACTTGGCTTCGCAGCCCACCCCTGGCTCAAAAGAAAGTGGGAGAAGGCATCTGCGCCCCACGAGCCGCTTGGGGTTCTCATGTCGAAGAACATGCCAATGTCCCTTGGCTCGACGGCAGGGGGTACGGGAGCATGTCCTTGTACTGCTTGGCTGACGATCCAGTGGCAGTCCTTTCCCCTGACCAGCAGATGTTTGTTCCTGGCTATGTTTGCCAAAGAGGCCTACAGTTTCAGCCATTGTGGCTCATTCATACATGATAACCATTGACTATGTTGACTGTGCGAGCTTGATGGCTCAGGATTGCAATATCACCCCATCCTTCAAGATGAGGATTGTAATCCAGACAGTTATTTCAAATTTCAAGGTTTCACATGTCACCCTTGGTTTGGAGCGACGGAGATTTGGTTGTGTCAAAAACACGGATACCCCAAAATTTGGTGACTGATTATCAGGTTGACTTTTGAAATTGGCATTTTGGGGAAGCCTTTTTTGTGAACTGAACCCAGGTATAAATACTACTGATCTACTTGTTATATATCGGACCTAGTATTCCCCATATTTGTTGGTGTTATATCCGCTAGTATTCTTGATCTATCAAACCCCCCAAGGCTTAAACCACCATTACATTAATCATGTCAAGTTTGTTGTGCACATTCCACTATCATAACCCATATCTCCTCTCAAAATAAAATCCTGAATTGGAGATATATATCCCCATATTCATATTAAACATTATAAAACAATATCCACGTATCCCATTGTCCACCCAATTTCCTGTTATACCCTCATATATTGTCCTTTTTACGCCGTTATGTAAATACGATGCTCCAATTTTATAATTATATAAATTATATCCCAATTATTTCCCCATACCCATGACCTGAGAAAGTCACGAGTTTTTCCGGGATGGGGCCGGATGAATGGTCTCCCATCACCAAGGAAGGCCAGCAAGGCTTATGAAGAGCTGGTGGCCAGTCAGTGCAAGGTGCTGCAGGAGGTACTTCTCAGCCCCTGGGCTGATCCTCCACGCAGCTGCCTTAGAAATTCACGGGCAGACACTTTCCAAAGGGATAGAACAGTCATTTATATCATTTATAATACATCACTATTATTACTATTATTTTATTATTATTAGTAATTATTTTATATATGTATATATGCATGCATTCATTAAGATATATTTAATACCATCATTATACATCATGATATATACTTATATGCCATCACATGGTCATATACTGCTATTTTGATGGGATTTACCTTTCTGTTTGTTGTTTTTCTTTGGTGGTGAGATTTTTTTGGGTAATTACAACGTCTCAAAATAATATCAACAGATATTCAAGGAAAAATCGGGACACGGCATTCCTAGTTGGAGGAAAAACTGTGAATAAAGACATGAGCAGAAATCCAACATCATGTTCAACAGAAAATCCGCCCACTATCAGCAGTCCACCCCCTAATATTATAAACACTCCCATGGTCCCAATTGTGCGGTTTCATCCCTACTAAACGAATGTTTCGGGCCTTTAATGTTGGGATATGTTGGGATTATCACCAAACGTTAAAGGTATTTCCTTCCCCCATGACATTTCCAGGGCAGCATCACTTGGAACTGGCTGCCTTGCGCCGCGAGCTTACGCGTGAAGCCACAGAAGTTTCAGCTGAAGGGTTGGAAGAAACGGATGCAGAGGAGGAATCCGAACCATCCACGGTGCAACTGAGGCAGGGCGTAGATCTAGGGTAGATAGATGGCAAATGGAACATCTAAATCCTGAGTTTCCAAAGCGAAACCCAACAGAAACGTGGGCGAGAGTTGGCACGTAATGGAAACAAAGTCATTATATCATAATATATATATATATATATATTTATAATTATATATAATTATATCAATGTATCTTAATGTCATCAGGGTCTTGAGTTTTGAACGTGAGCAAAAAGGCCTAGATTATTTAAGGCTGAAAAGGCTACCAACCAGGGGAAATGGATGGAAACGGCGAGAGGCTGGTAGATACTTCGTTTTATCTTCCAAGTGGAGATGGCAAGAGTTGAGTCAATCGAATCAGGCCCAAGAACAGATGTTGGTAGCCATCAAATGTTTTAGTACATTCTAGTACTATATTCACTTAGTATTTAATGTTACTCACTATTATTCACTTGGTTATACGCAAGTTTGACGCATCCTTCCCATTTCCACAGAAACGCCAGGTGGAATCGTTTGACCCAAAAGCTCCTTTACGAGCAAGAGTGGTTGGAGAATGTCACAGGCAGCTGAGACCAACCCTTTTTTTCACGGCAAAGTGTGGGAAACCCACGCGTTAAGAGTAACCAGTAAGCGTGTGATTTCACTGGTGATTCTGCTTATTTAGCTGGGACATCTCCATTTAAGCAGTGGCGGCCAGAAGTTTGTTCCGGTCAGACTTCCGGAAGTTACATCAACGGTCTTGTACTGGTAGAATTCGAAATAGATCCCATTCCACTTGGAAAGCTGTCTCGTGAATAGCCCAGTTTTGGGCTGTCCATATGGAGAAATGTGTCACTTCCCCCCCACCCCGGCTCATGCATTTTTCTCCAGCATATCTTGATACGGGTCTAGCCATTTTTCAAACAGAAATCAAGAAATGAGGAATCCTCAAGTTGCATGGGTACGGCTCAAAATTGTTATTGGACAGCTAATCAGCTGAATGGTTTCGCACTAAAAATTACAGTGCCACCTTCCTGGTCTGATCTCGGAATCTTTGCACAGGACTGGATCCAGTTGAGAAGGAGAGTACGCAGCACCAAGACCTTCACATGCGTCGTGCGTGGCACTCTTCCATGATGATCCTAAGATGTGGGGAATTGCGGTTTGAAAAAGGGAGAGTAAGAGTCCTGAGAGGATGTTTCAACACGGTTTCTGGGAAGTTCAAGATTTTTGGTATTTTTGTAGTCGAATTCACTCTGGTCGTCGCACCGGGTTGATGCTTTGATTTGAGTTGGATGAGTTGGCCTTGAAGGGAGGGAATATTTTGAGTTCACGGCCAGAAGCCACCTGAACCAACCCCGAAAAAACAGTTGACAGGGAATGCTCATTTGTAAGCAAGATGATTCTCGGAGTCTTGGTGGGTTGGACCCTTTATGACCCTTTTAAACCATGGGATTTACATGGCTGTGAGTCAAAATAGTCAAGACTGATAGGTTGGACGTTCCGTTCGATACTCTGAATACCCTGTTGAGCACAAGGCTCCCCAGCGTTGAATACCTTCCATTCAATACGTGTTTGTTCCATACCAGCATGTCAAGATTTTGCCCTATGTTCAATGGCCATTTCAGGAACCTAAATTGGAGGTACCTACCATATATAAGGCCTATGTAAGGCCTATGTAAGGGGATATACCCCCAAAATATGGCCTTATATGGTACAGTACCCCCATTTTAGGATCCTGAAATTTCCATTGATATGTTCTTTCAAGTTTTTGAGGATTCCAGCAAATCCTCATCGCCTTTTTTGTGTGGTTCTTGGGCGTTCGCTTCCAAGATCTTCTCCACAGACCTTTCGTCCCAGGATGTCCCAGATCCCTGCGCCGAGGAACCGCAAACGTTCACGAACGATGCGCTTTTCGATGGGTCCTGGGAATCTGCACCTGAAGATCAACGAAGCTTGCCCTGGAAGGGTCCAACCCTGGGTTGAGTGGGGAAGATGCTGTGGAGATACAGCTTTGCCATGCACCAAGGAAGCGCAAACAGATGATTCGATGCTGCAGAGGTTCGTGGTGAGGCCACAGAACAACCTGCAGTCACTTGGAACATCATTTGGCAATGATCAATCGAGATCAATCCTTGAAAATTCCCATTTGTTTTCCATGGAAATTCCAGGTTTCGATGGAAGTTTCCAGGGTTTTCCCTTCGACTTCCGTGTGTGCCATGTGTCAAGAAGGGATCCATGGTCTCCAAGGTTGGCATGGTCCATCATGGCCTGCATCCTCATCATGTGGGATATGTGTGCTGCCTGGAGTTTGGGTCTGGCGGGAACTGAATCCCAGGGGACTTGCTGGAACCTCTCGTCACATTGTCCTTACATTGTCCGACAACATTGTCCGAAAACATTGTTCTTTATGTACCCTCTGGTAAACTAACATAACTATGGAACATCACTATTTTCAATGGGAAATTCCACTATTTCTATGGTCATTTTCAATAGCAAACTGTTGGTTTACCGGAGAGTATTTTATTTGAGCCATTTGAGCTTCACCAACGCATTGTATGCACAGTGTGCGATGTAGGATCACCATCCCTCTGGAGTTTTTCGACGCCAAAGAGCTGGCAGACGTCCAAAGTGTGGTGACTAGGCGATGAAACTGGTCCCCCTTTGTTAGAAAGTGATAAACAAATAAAAAGTGTATTTCTTTATATTTTGTGGTTATTTGTTTTATTTTGTTTTGATGCTTATATAGACACATACACACACAAACACACACACACACATATATGTATATATATATATACATGCATATGCAGTATTATGCAGTACCTAATTATGTATATCATGTGCCATCTATCCGCCGAAAAACGTTCCCAAAACAAGCAACAGATCCAAAAGTAAACAGCTATTTAAAGGGGGATTGTGGAGGGATGTTTATGTTTTTTTCAAATATTCATTTTTCATAACTGATTACTACATATACACATATGTATATATGCGTGAATAGTTCGTGTGCTGATTTATTTACTCACTTGAAATTTCTGAAATGGGCAGAAGTTCCCAACTGATGTTGTTTCCAAGGGTTGGAAGCGCCATGGTAAATCTGTGATCCATCCAATCGGCAGAGTGGGCAGAGTGGTGGTTTGGGCGTGGTCCATCTACGTCATGGTGAGCTTAACAGCAGATTAACCAATATTAGTGATTACCAAAATGATGAACATGATGAAAATGATATGTTAGCAATATATAATTAGTCGCCCCAATTGATTCGTGAAACTATTATATATATATATATATATGAATTTGGTATAGACATTGGCACTCAAACCTTACTTGCCTGAAGCATATGGGACTTATAGTTATGTTGTAATTTCAGAACTTGAAATTGACATATTGTAATTCTAGTCCCAAAGGCATATGGTGACTCTAGTGAAAATCATGCATGTCAGAAAAATGAATGATGCAGCAAATTACAGGTCAAACCACTTATTCCTACAAAGAGAGAGAGAGAGAGAGAGCAATCATGGCAACAAAAAAAGTACGTAAATAGATCCCCCCCCTTTAACCCTGGA
>Ga0126342_10003953_pt1 | contig 24916 bp, 26 predicted proteins | sample Cyp1metagenome_FD_92528 | JGI IMG/M metagenome (GOLD analysis project Ga0126342, IMG submission 92528) | Coral microbial communities from Lord Howe Island, Old Settlement Bay, Australia - Cyphastrea 1 metagenome | ecosystem: Host-associated > Invertebrates > Cnidaria > Coral ...
GGAGGACGAGGCAGGAGGAGGCGGAGGAGGAGGAGGAGGAGCAGGAGGAGGAGGAGGAGCAGGAGGAGGAGGCAACTGACATAAAATCTAACAACCCTCACCTGGCAGGTGGGGAAAAACATGTTGAACTCCTAGTTTGGGGCGCTATATTAGAAACTCAAGATTGAAGTCCTATAGCTCCAAAGTTCAAGTCCCATTTGGGGTGTTGATCCCAGTTCATATCAGCTATAAGAACTCGGTTTTACCAACGAAATATCATAATACACCCCCAGAAAAAAAGATATATAGAATATGATTTAAAACCATATATAGAACCATAATATGCTACAACGAAGGCAAATGATGGTTCTATATTATAGAACCATCATTTGCCTTCGTTTTAGTAGCATGCTTCATTGATTTCACTGCCTCCAGGTGGGAAGGAGTTGCCTCAGCCTTGGTGATGCTGTGCCTCGTCAGTGCGTACAGGTTATGGATGTGGATTTAGCAATACAAATGGTACTAACAGTGATAATTTGTGGATTAGTAGTATACCATAAATGATTAATGACAACTAACAGTTTAGTGATTTAGAAGATTCTTATCACTTACTAGTAGCAATGTTGATTATGTTGATTAATTACTTAGCAATACTTAAATGTTGATGATGTTCATGTTTTTTCTTGGCTATCAATCTCCAGAAACAACTTGCAGTTCTTGGCACACGTTTCTTGCGGTGCTTGGAGCTACGTTCTTTGCACGGTTGGTGTAACCGTTTGAAAATTATAAATATCATGGAGATCAATGCACCTATTGGAAATTGCAATGTTGGGTTTCTTTCTGAATTTTCCGGCGTGTATCCGGTGGTATCCCCTGATGCATCTGATGGAATTATCCATGACATAGCCACAACTCATGACTCGCGAATTGGTTTGGGGTCAACGTATATCAGCGTGCAACACCCAAACGAAAGTGTGGTATACATTGGTATATGGTATACGTGAACACTTCCTGAAATGGCCTAAACAACTCATGCGTGCTGCTCTGGGCCCTGGGTTTGTCCAAGAATGAGATTTTCCTGAAATAACTCGGTTGTATGTCATCTTATTGTGGGGAAAGTTTAAACCATGGGCCCATGGGCTTTGAAATTCACCTATTCTCAAGCAAACCCATGTCAAATGCTGTTGGTTTCCCTCCGAAAATAATAACTCCATCGGTTTGGGGCCCCTTTGCCAGGGCCCAGTGGTCTCTGCAGCAACCTGGTCGCAATATTCCGGTGACTATATTTAAGGATTAGTTTTTGTTGTACATAAAGCGACCTATTGGTTCCAAAGTTATTCAACACTTAGTGGTTGTTTTAAGGAATGTAAACATTGACCCATCTGCGGGCTTCCCAATTTTGATCAGACATATAATATAGATGAACTACAACACGGCGGAGTTATCATGTTTGCCACGCATCGCGAGGTTTATGTGGTTCAAAACCTGATACATGGCCACGAAGCATTGGTTTGTCAGGGTACCCCCAAATAAATTCTACATTGTCCATATTTGTTTGACAATAAGATGTTTGACATAAGTGACATAAGTTTCTCCGTCAAAAAATTGCTATGTAACTTGATTTCCTAGCCATTTCATCCCTAGATTCAACCCATCAACTAGCCAGTCTGCAGAACCCTGGTTGGGTGGTTGGGTCAGGATCTACTGGGCTCGGAAGATCGCGCTGAAGTTTTATCATAGCATCCAAAACCGAGAAGCGAATTGAGGGCTACATGTTCGGTCCATGGAAGGATGGACCGGATGGATAAATTGTCATGACTTTCCGGGAGGGAAAACAACAACAAACTGTTGGGTGATCAGTTGATCATGACTTTCCCCTGTTAAAATGCAGTAAATCTGGGGGAATAGACCCCCAGACAAAGCCATGTGACCAGAGTGGAATTGGCGTTTGATGTTTCCAGCCAAAGTGTTCATGGTCCATCATGCAAAGCAGTGAAGCCGATGTGTCCTGAGAAGTGAGTGTCAAAAGAACACCAGTTGTTGAAATAGGCTTTATCCCTCAACCAGACATGGTTCATGCAATTGTTCATGCAATTTGAAATACCAATTTTGGAGATTTTTGGATGGGAGAGACATCTAGATTTCTGGGCTATGTTAATGTTCATGTTATGTGTCATTGCCAGGTGAATACCCCAGGGATCCTGATGATTTTTTTGCCTCGTGCTTTCGTGTTTTTTTAAAACGACTTTTCTCGACGGGTTTTTGTTGTGTTGTTGAACTTTATCTTGCGCCTGTGTTTGTTTCATATTATATGATATTATATGTGAATATGCCTTTTATTATGTGGGGTGGGGTTGGGTTGGCCTGGGGTGGGATGTTAGCATTCGGTTTAATCTGATTCCAATGCTGATGCTGCGGTGATGATGGGACTGATGATACGATATGGTGATGATGTTCTGTCGCAAAATGCGATTTCGGTCGTTGGTGCACGGTCAGTCGTCATCATGGCTGTCACCTATCGGTGCGTTCGTGACCGCAACGGTGGCAAGGTCTCGACCGTTACGTTCATGCGGAACGCATGCGCGTTTCAAAATGCGAAGCAGTGAGCAACAAAAGTGTGGAAAACCGTAGACGTTTTTTTTTTATGTTTGTCGTTATCATGTGCGCACTCTGCGGCAAATCTGCTTGTCGAAATTGCCAAACTGGCTTAACTGGCTTAAGATAATTTATGCCGAGCAGAAAAACATGAGGTGCAGTGTAGGCGCAACTTTGCTGGTGCCCTTGATTTGAACCCTCAAGGCTAAATTACGAGAAAATTATTGTAAAACCCCAAGGCTAAATACCAGCTCGTGACCTTCTTTCAGGTCAGTGAATTGCTATAATTTTCCATAATTTAGGTAGGTATAATTAGGTCATTTCACAATGTACCCTCTGGTAAACTAACATAGCAATGGAAAATCACAATGTTTAATGGGAAAATCCACTATAAATGGCAATTTTCGATAGCTATGTTAGTTTACCAGAGGGTATGGCTTCTTTTCATGATTTATCATGTTTGTCCCCTCCCCCTTGGCTCCAGGACTTGGCGCAGTCTCGCAGAATTCCAAAAAGCGGTGGCTGAAAATGAACGCCCAGGGGCGTGGCGGGCCGGTTGACCGGGGTGTGTCTGAACATGTTGAGAAAGCCCAGTCCCCAGAAGATCCCATAGTTTAAACATGTTTGAAACATCACGTTTCTCTCTGTTTTATTAGTTATGGGGTTGCACTGTATCCATCTGTATACCTCAGTTTTGCACAAAGCCATAACGTTGCAGTCACTATGGGCGCAACGGGTTTATCCTTCGAGGTTTGATTCAAACAAGGGAATGATCCTTAAATTTCCATGGTTGCCTAGTTAACCAGCTATGTCCACTCTTCAGAATCCAGACTCTCCGGATTTTCGGTCAGAGCACATACATATCTGGTTGGTGGTTTGGAACATGAAATTTATGTTTACATATATTGGGAATAGTAACCCCAACTGACGAACTCATATTTTTCAGAGGGGTAGGTCAACCACCAACCAGCATGTGTACAGTACGTTACATAATAATACAGCAATATAAATCAGATGACATATACACAATTATACACACATCCGCAATCATCCGCATAAGATGGTTTTTCATACCCCACTTACAAAATATAGATATACCATGATATACCATCTATATCCATAGAAACCTTAGTAATCCCTAGTATATCCGATGAACTATTCCAATCATCAAACAGTGTAACAGGCGCCATGGCTGTCCAAAATTCCACGGCGCCCAGGTGGCGGGGCTTTTACCGTGGCGCTCTTTTCGGCACCTTCGCCCTGCTGTTTGGGAGACCCAGAAGGACCCAGGAGGACTGTGGGATCTGAGCGGTTGCTTCATCGTTCAGCAAGTTAAAAATGTGTCTATCCTCACCATGGTTAGTGGGGGATATATTTATAAGTAATTACGATTTATTATTAATTAATTTTACATTGGTTTGTGGGGGATATGTGAATGTATGTATATACTATATATATATATATATATACGTAATTGTATATTATATATGTATAATTATATATATATATTATTATTATATATATATAACTTAAGAGAAAAAACGTTTTTGATTTTGGTTGTTGATGAGTCAAACATGTAACGAATCAGGGTTGAATCCTCATGACGGCGAACCATAGATGGCCGAACTGCTGTAGGGGGGAAGATCCTTTGAAAAAATACATCAAAAGGCCGAACTGTATAATCTGGATGTATTGATATATAATCCTTTATATATCTGGATATATTGTTTGAATTGAGTTAGATATATCTAGAGATATTGTATTTCGCTAAGCAAAATTCGACGAATGGTCTTAAAATGTCAACCTACCCAAGGTATGAAAAACAACCAAATCGTGTTCTGCAACCCCGAAACATTGGTGTCCAAACGGTCAGTCCAACTGTGGACGTCCACCCAGTAGTCGCATTTTGGGTACGTTCCACTGATGGAATCCTGGAATCCCCTCCTGTATACATGACTTATGAAGACTAATGTGTCATTCAATCGATACAGACATTTGGTTGGTGGTTTGGAACATGTTTGGAACATTTTTATAATCTGGATTTACTGATATATAATCCTTTATATATCTGGATATATTGTTTGAATTGAGCCAGATATATCCAGAGATATACATTTTTTTATGACTTTCCATATATTTCATATGGGAATGTCATCATCCCAACTGACTTTCACTGGTCAAGCACCAACCAGGACATTGGTCCCATTCACCGTTAGGCCGGGGCATTGCGTTTGGTACTTGGCCTACGAAGGGCTGGGCGCCTCAGGAAAAAAAATCGTTGGTGCCAATAAATCCATAAAAACCATGGGTTATAAGGTGATATATCTATATATCTATAGCTAATGGGATTATAACCATAGTTAATGGGATTATATAACCATATATATATATAGTTAATGGGATTATAACCATAGTTAATGGGATTATATAACCATATATATATATCTAGTTAATGGGATTATAACCATAGTTAATGGGATTATATAACCATATATATATATATCTATAGTTAATGGGATTATAACCATAGTTAATGGGATTATATAACCATAGATATATCTATAGTTAATGGGATTATAACCATAGTTAATGGGATTATCTATAGTTAATGGGATTATATAACCATAGATATATGTATAGTTAATGGGATGATAATTCATTTTTTCACTGGGGGTACCACCTTGTAGGGAATGCTTTGGAGATGATCGTAGTAAAAACCATAGGTTTATAGACCTTCCCTTCAGATCTGAAAGTAGATCAATGTCAACGCCTGTTTTGATATAGTTTATCAAGCAAGGTATGTTCATTTAGATTCTATGTTTAACTCTAAACCATATATCCCAGTGGATAATGGATATCTAGTGTAAAAGAACATAGTTTCCGGTAGAGTTTCTTAAAACCCTCCATTGAATCCCCATTTTTAGCTTTGGTGAACCATTTCTATAAACATCACCCGAAGACTGGTGAACTTCCAGGCTTGGAATCATGGTGATTTAAAGTAAGGCGTAAACCATCCCCAAATTTACCATTTTGTTACTGTAATATATATATATATATATGTATATATATATATACATATAATATATATATATATATGTATAATTATTTGCATATATGTATATATATATTTATGTGTGGTAGAAACCATGAAAATATACGAACATATGGGGATTGTTTATGACAGTTCTTTACTCTAAATTCATCTGAACTATGCGACCCTAGAAGCACTGCTTCTCCAGATCCACATCGCAGGTCCAAATGGCACCTCACTCCCTTCTTCCCGGAGCGAACGGCCCCTGCCGCCGCGGCTGCGGTGGCCGAATGCCCGAGCACCTGAGTTGCTAAGGGGGGGAAATCCATAAATGGGGGCACACTCAATAGCTGGAGGGTTTTTATAGCTTAAAAATCCGAACATAAAATGGATGATTTATAATTTATATAGGGGTAATTAGCCCCATTTTAGGAAACCTCCACAAAGGTACCCCCAATACTTGCTGTTGAACGAAGCCCTTATTGGTGATTGTTGATGGTTCATAAACCCTTAATGAAGTCATTTTGGTGCTGAATCTGGGAAACCGCATGATACAAATTCCGTTGCCAAGTTTGATTACCAGTAATTTCTGATGGATCTTGACTGTCAAAGCAGAGATGTCAGTAATGTGAGAGCGTGCATCGATGAATTTGTTGATATTTTGCCCTAGGGTATGGCTGGTTCATGGCTTGGGTTATTTTAAATATTACTTGGGCTCGGGAAGAGATTGGAAAAAACATCCTAACCACATGCTGGGTATATAAATATAACTTGTATATGTATATATTTAAATAGCAACCCTCAAAAAGACAGAACAGTTGGACACCTGGAAACTGGGCAAACATAATCTAGAATGTCTATATAATTATAGGTACATATCTGTACCATCCTAGAAAGAGACATGTTTCTATTTTTTTCGGACCCCCAAAAATCCTTAATCAAAGATGGCGAGAAACAGTCGCATGTAGTTCGATGGTATACTTCAATGGTATCTTTCCAATTAAACGCCCGTTTGGGATTTATTAATCCAGGGTTGACATTGTTCGATATGTTTTTATTCCCCAGTCAGGATTTCCTTCATCGCCATGTTTGATAGTGCGCTTCCAAGGTTGCTACGTCGCCTGCGCAATGCCTGTGGAGAATGTACCAGCCACAGGATCACTGCTGTGCTGATGAAAAATGTTGAACCATATTTAAGAAATCATCCATTGATGCAGTCATTGGATTGGTTTAAGGGAAAATCTACAGGAAAGCCCTATATTTCATGGTAAAAACCATGGTTTCCTGTAGATTTTCCCATCAACCAATCCATTGATGCAGGTGATTTGGCGAAAAATAGGGAAATTGAATAGGTAATGATAAAGAATGTCACGGATTGTTCTGGGTGTCGGCAAAAGATATTCACATTTTTCATGGCCAAATTGGATCGTTGGATGATCTGTCAAATTGCAATGGAAATCTCGATTTATGAAGGGTTTTGGGATCAAAATTGTGAACGGCAAATGTTTGTTGGAGGGTATACATACCAGTTGCACAGCGAGGTCGATTTTGGTGTTGTGTTCTGAATTGCGCTGGACATGTTTTTTGCAGTGTCTCTACACAAATGGGCAATCTTTCTCAGGTTCCATTAGATACTATTCTGGTCCATGGCTTTCTCGATGTTTCGTCAATGAAATCTGTCAACCTTTTCAGGCTCTTATTCTTTGGGAATGAGATGGGATTGTTTAGAAAAGTGTTTTTCGAAAAAATCCCCTTAAATCATCTTAAATCGTGAACATCAATGGTATTCCAATGGTTTCCTTTCAACAAAACCATTTCATTGAAGCCACCAGGTGGTGGTGCGGATCCAATGTCGGAAAGCCTCCGCCAGGGATCCCAGGGTCGTGTTTTGGTGCTTGTTGTAATGGCGAGGATCGCAAGCACCAGCGCAGAATCATGAGAACAATATAATATGATGATATGGGGATGGGTCAATACCTATGATTACCATATTTGCGGGAATAACCATCTATTCACCAGCTATTTTAGAATACCTAGGGTACCAGGGTTTTGACCCATAACCATGTAGAAATCCCCAAACGTGGATAGAAACGTGTTTCCAGGATGGTATAGATTGTATAGATGATGATGTTTTCCCAAGAATTTGTATGGGGGATGCTATAATGAATTAACGTCATAAGTCTGATAAGAGAGCGATCGCGCAATGCAATGGTGAGAACAGTGATAGACAGAAAAGAACATGTATATGTAAAAAGACGAAAAACAATGTATACAAGTGGTACTGATGATGACAACAATGACAATGACAATGACAATACCTCTGGTAATTTAACATAGCTATTGAAAATGGTCATTTATAGTCGATTTTCCCATGAAAAAATGTGATTTTCCATAGTTATGTCACTGTAGTTTACCAGAGGGTAATGACAAAAGGTTGATCATAATGATCATTATCACCATCACCACCATCTTCACCATCATCACCATCTTCACCATCATCACCATCGTCCATGTACCACCACCACAATCATTGTTATCAGCCACGATCAGTGTCACCGTCTTGAATTGTTGTCAGAGTTCTCAGCTAATGTTGTCACCAAAGCCATCAGGACAATCTACAGCACAAACACAGTACATGTGTGTGTACCCCAGTTACATCTTGGTTTACGACCCCTCTATATCTATCTTGGCAATCAATCATTGTGGTCATTGCGCGTGGAAAATCAACCATTTTGAGATGATGTTGATGTATTGTACCCATTGAACATACGGAACATCTCTCAGTGTCATCTTATACCCATTGAATCCCATTGATAGAGTACGTTCATCTTCATTCCAAACTTTCTAAACGTTTGGATTTTGCGTTGCTAGGCTAGGTGTTCAGGAAGTAAGGGGTATCGTTTTCAGGAGCCAAGTAGGGAGGCCCAAAATGATCCTTTGAAGAGATCCCATTCAACCCATCGTCATGGGTCATCATCGCACTCCAAGAATCACGGTATTTTGATGTATTTTGGAGATGGGGAATGATGGGATCTGGTATGACATGGAAGGAGTATATGTAAAGCATCGTAAAGCAATAGGATTTGAAAATGGCTGGGATTCCATCAATCTATATTAGAGTGGTTTATGAAAAGTTTATGACATGGCTTTACCATTTAACATCGATTATAATTTACCTTTACCCATCTGTTGATGGGATTTTCCATGGAAATAAAGCAGGGGACTCCGCGAGGCCCCTCAGCTGCGTTGGGGCGTGCGGGACCTGGACCATGGGAGGGTGAACCACCATGGGAAACAGATAGCCAAATAACTGGTTGGTGGTTTCAAACATGTTTTTTTTCCATTTCATATATGGGATGTCATCCTTCCCATTGACTCATAGTTTTAAAGATTGTTATTGCACCACCAACCAGAATAGCTCTGATGTATGGCTCTAATGTCTACTGGTTGGTGGTTTGGAACATGAATTTGATTTTTCCATATTAGGAATAATCATCCCAACTGACGAACTCATATTTTTCAGAGGGGTATGTATACCACCAACCAGATATAGTTTTGCAGCTCCCCTGTTCCAAGCAGCCATAGTTCATGAGAGCCACATACTTGAGTGACATTTAATCAGTCTTGCAGCCTCCCAAAGACCTGCCCTTAGCGATGACCATGTCAGACCTGCTCATTTCCATCGCAGATGGCCACATTATAGACTTATCATACACAATATGTCAAATTATTGGAATATAATAGTTGTTTATTATCAAAATTGTCAAAATACTTGTCAAATTATTACTAAATAGTTGGAATATGTTTAGATATTGTCATTACTGTTGCAGCTAACATCAACAACTCCATCATCTCCATCCAGGCGCCATTTAGCTCAAGCTAAGGGCCATGGTTCGTTTCTGCAAAATGTCGTATCCATGAGAGAAGACGCCGGGGCGCACTTCGCCCAGGGCGTTCTCAGCGCAGAACTCGATGCCGCCGAAGCGCAGATCCAGCGGCACTTGCGACTGATGCAGCTGGCGGCACCGCTGGTGGCTGTGCTGTCTGGGGCTTCTTTGCCGAAATTGCAAGTTTTTGTTTTTTAATGGTGGTTGTGCGGTGGTTCTATGGTGGTTTTATGGTGACTTTATGGTGGTTTTAGGATGATCTTATGGTCTTTATGGTGGTTTCATGGTGACTTTATGGTGGTTTAAAAAGGTATTTTGATTTGCTTAATGTGTTTACGTTGTGTTTTTGATGGTTGTGCAGCACTTAAAGTGGGAATAGAGAACCACCAAAATATTAGGATTTCACAAACAACTTATGAGAATATATGAGAATGAGAATATTGTTGCATGAATTGAGAGCTAGAAATGGGCAAGCACCAGCTAATGAACATTACTGGATAGAATGAAATATAGAATATAATATAGAATGTAGATGATATCGTGTACATATAGTGTGTATATATATATATACACACATGATATACGATCATATGATACCACACATGTGGTTTTTTATCCTCCAAAATGAGGTGACCAGTGATTTCAATCCATAGACGATGGATGCACTCGACTATTGAAAATGGCCCATTTATAGTGGATGTGTCTATTAAAAATGGTGATTTTCCATAGTTATGTGCCTTTTTACCAGAGGGTAACTCAAAGAGTTTCAGGAAAAAAGACATGCACCGATGATTTAACTATGGTTGATGGTGAATATCCACTTCTGACCGCCTTGCTGTCAGTGACGAATCGTTTCGCCCAAAAAGGCGTTGCACGCCTATGGCATGGCACTGCGAAAACGTCACGGAGAGGCCCCATATTGGACCAAGCAGGGCTGGTGGATTGGTTTGCTCATGGATCTTTTGGGAGGCGGGTCCAGTGGTGGTTTTGGTGGATCTCCACAGCAAAACTATAACTGCTTGGTGCTTTGGAACCATGGAATTTGATGACTTCCCCAATAGTTGGGATGATGATCTTTGGCTTTCATATTTTTCAGGGGGGTTGTAACCACCAACCAGATAATTCAAAAAAAGTTGGTATTAGTACTATGGTTGACTATAGAGGTGAATATATGGTTAACTAAGGTTGACTACGGTTTTTTGATGGATTTGTTGGAGATGATATATATATATATACATACATATTCGCAAACATTGGGTGATGTTTAGTGGGGACATGTACCCCTGTTTTTCGTGGTTGCTCAATGTAGCTCAAAAAATTGGCAATTTTTTTAACCCAGTGCTGGTTCAAGCCTCCTTTTTGGCGCTTAACTTTCAAGTTTGCTTGAATCTTAATGTTTCATTGCAGAATCCCAATTTTCATGGTTGCTGAATAATCCTTTTCGTTGGTTGATGAAAATTCATAGAGGGGTCGCCCTTTTGAGGTAAATAACTATAAATGGTACAACACACCGGCCAATCTATTTTCCTCAAAAGGAGGTCAAGCCTAATGGTCGCATATATATCCCACTATATCCCGTATCTACCAGGTGGCAGGTATCCATATATTCCATGATAAACCCGTTCTATGAACCATTGCGAAGCCCGTTATAACTGTAGCTGACCATAGTGAACCATATTTACCCATAGTTAACCATAGTACATACCCACTATATTAATTATAGTTAATGTGGATATCCACCATAGTATTAATCACAGTATTAGTATTAACCCATAGTTTATCATAGTTACTACATATCCATTGTATGAACCATAATTAACCATAGTGACCCATCATATTTCCACTATATGAATCATTATATACCCATGATATATCCCATATAACCATAATTGACCATGGTATTCATCATAGCTAGCATCATAGTCAACCATAGTTATTGTTTTTGCTTTGTACATGATGTTATATATATATGTGATATTATATATATGTGATTTTATATATATATATATATATATATGTGTATAAATCATAGCTATCCCTGTTGTAACCATAATTAACATTAGTTACATAACCCATATTTAACCATAGTAAACCCCCGTAATTATATTAGTTCCAACCAGAGTTAGCCATAGTGACCCACAGTTAAGCATTAAACATAGTTTATATTAACGGATGTTGACCATAGCTGACCATACTGAAGCCTTCTAATATGCACATGTATATATATAATATATATATATATATATAATATTACTGTTAGTAGGTATCCCATCATGTATTTCATGATATTCCATCATATTAACATAGTTGATTCCATGATCTTCCATGATCTTCCATGACCAATATATTCACATCATATTAACTTTTGGTGAAGTCCATGAAAAAACCATAGTTACCCATAGATATAACATGTTATAACCATAGATATAACCATAGATATAACCATAGATATAACATGTTATAACCATAGATATAACCATAGATATAACCATAGATATAACCATAATTAACCATAGTTATAACCATAGATATAACCATAGATATAACCATAGATATAACCATAGATATAACCATAGATATAACTATAATTAACCATAGATATAACCATAGATATAACCATAGATATAACCATAGATATAACCATAATTAACCATAGATATAACCATAATTAACCATAGATATAACCATAATTAACCATAGATATAACCATAGATATAACCATAGATATAACCATAGATATAACCATAATTAACCATAGATATAACCATAGATATAACCATAGATATAACATGTTATAACCATAGATATAACCATAGATATAACCATAGATATAACCATAATTAACCATAGATATAACCATAGATATAACCATAGATATAACCATAGTTCACCGGTAACATTCCTCTCTTAGCGTTCCCATCGTGAGAGGCATTTGCTTCAGCTTGGCCACGCCACTGATGGCGGTGGAGCTCTTGGTCCCGCTGACCGCGGTGGCGCAGTTGGCCACGGCCTTTCTCTGCGGCGTCTGCCTCTTCCAGGAGCGCAGCACGGTGATGCAACAACTGGGCTTCGTGCCTTGGCAGCCTTGGCACGGTGAATTTTTTTGGGATTGCTTGGCAAGAGTCTACAAGAGTCTTACCCTCTGGTAAACTAACATAACTATGGAAAATCACAATTTTTAATGGGAAAATCAACTGTAAATGGTCATTTTCAATAGCTATGTCAGTTTACCAGAGGGTAAGCAAGGAAAACTTGGATTTACTGGTAAAAAAATGTGGGATGTCACCAAGAAAAGTAGGGTTTTAACCAAGAAAAGTCAGGAATTCACCAAGAAAATGATGATAGCAATGGATGTCAATGGGATATACTGGTGATCTTTAAATATTGTTTGAGTAAGAAAATGATGTTTAGCATCCAACAATGAACATGTTGGCCCAACATGGGGATATGATATGATAGGATGATATAGGATGGGGATTTGAGCAACAAAACGTTGTCATGTTAACCAAGCAAATGGTGATATAATGGGTGTGTGGCCAGGAAAATAGACGGATAATGGCAATGGCAATGGTTAAGTTACCAAACAAATCCATCATTTAACCAATTATCCATCAGTATCCATCATTATTCCAATATTAGGGACTGATATTAACCGTTGAATTATCCTGTATATGTGTTTCCATTATTGTCCATCATTGTTAATGAATGTTCATCATTATCCCAATATCGTGATTATTATCCCAATGTGGGCATAATCTGGCTGAACTGAAGAATTCTTGAACCATATTATGGTTCCAATGGTGCACAACTGCCAGTCGACCATATTGTGAAACAATGATGGGGATCAGTTGGCAGTTAGTATGATATTTTGTGGTGACAACATAATAAGATCTTTCATGACTTTGGACACTTCTGTCATGAAAGGTATATAGATACATATGGATGAATGTTAATTCATTTTTCTGGACAACGCAGCAACATGAACAGGGAAAGTGTTGGTGGTGGGAAATGCCACTGGAAATAGTGCTAAAATAACCTACCATGAATCATTAGGGGCTCAGTCTGAAATTCTGTTTTTTTTCTTATTGGTGGGTTGTCCATATAAGGTGAGGCCCCCCAGTACTAAGTTGGTTTGTTAATTCCATTACCCATAGATAAATCCCCCAAATTCCCCCAATAAACCCAACCGTTAATCAAATTCAAATTGTAACGTAGCTATCGATCTATTCCAGTGATATTCCGGGAGCTCACATCCCGGGGTACCCTCTGGTGACCTAACATAGCAATGGAAAATCATTTTTCATGGGAAAATCCACTATAAATGGCCATTTTCCATTGCTATGTTAGTTCACCAGAGGGTACCCATGGGTACCTTCCGTGCGGATTCAGGTCCTGTCCGTGACTGCCGTGGTGCTCTTGGGCAGTGCCACCTTTCAGCAGCGGTGCTCCTTTCACGTTGGAGCCCACCATTCGGCGCGCTTCTGGAAGTTGTGGTTGAAGCCGCAGCTTGGTCAAGTTGTGGGAAATCGTTGCTGGTGGTTGGTGAGCATTGGATGTGTATGAATACATGTATACGTATTGTGTATATTTTATATATATACACCATATGCATGATATTATATAATAGATGTATGTATATATATATAATGATATACAATATGTATATAATATGTTTATCATATATATATAAATACATATGTATACGTATGTATGTAATGTGATGTGATGTGATGTAATGTAATGTAACGTAATGTATGATAATGTATGTATGTATTTGCATCTCTATATATCCCATATTTGGAGAATCCAAGCTACTGTATCATGGATGAATATCACAGTAGAAAATATGTACTGTAAGCACTGCTTAAGGATCAAAGGTCAGCCAGGGAACACGAAGATGACGCCCAGTGAATGCAGTCAATTTCTCTTTCTAATATATTCTATGTTATTATCAAATACACATAATATCTACTGATCAGTTACCAAAGATCCAGGCACGTTTCCTCAGATTGGCCATGGCCCATCTCTTAGGCACGTCCTGTATGTTCACGCCTTCTGGCTGGGCAGCACCGCCAGTTGCTTTCTGCTCATCAGCCACGCCACCAGCTTCGCGGTGCTCTCGGCCTATTTCGATGGCATGCAGCGCCATGGCGGACCTCACTGTGACACTGGAATCATAAAAGAAATCATCCCTAAACAGCCTTGCCATCTGGTTATTTAACACAGAGCCATGGAAAATCACAATTTTTAAATATTTTTAAGAACGGTAAACCATCTACTGGTAGTTTCCCCTGGATAGGGAGATGTTAGCATAACTGCATGTCCCTAACTTGGCTGAATTCTGTGTCCATCCGGGTCGACCATCCCTTTGGCCGTACATCGTTACTGGGGGATGGGATTCGTCAGCCCGACATCTTGGAGCCACGGCGGGGTTGCCACCCCAAGAATACTCCCTTGAAATAATCAAACATAGCAATTGAAAATCCTACATCCACTGTTTTCATTGGGGTTTACTAACTATCCGGCTGATTCTCCCATGATTCTCCACCGGGTTGGGCCGGGCCTCAGGTTCCTCTTCACTCGCACCATGGCCGCCATCCTAGAAGTCACCTCCAAGTTGGAACACGCCCTGCTTGCGCCTTGGAAATCAGAGATTTAAAGGGACCCTTTTCTTTGCGAGAAAACTCAAGATTTTACCAACATTATATTATAATCATATATATATATTGATAGGGTGTGTAACTCCGCTATGGGATTTGTTCTGGATGTCAATCACTCCAGTTGCCGGGACCTCACTTTGTGAAACTGAATGATACCGGTATGAATGGTGCTAAACATTGGCTGCGGTGAGGGAGCTCTCTTTTGTTGGACTTCAAGATTTTCCAGGCAAATTCTTTGGACGATGCGACCCAAATGATTGACCTGATCTGTTTGTGGATCTCATTCATCCTGTCCATTGGGCTGCTTTCAATGATATCCTCTGGCAGTGCTCGACAGGTGCAACTGGCAGTTGGGAAGGCCTTCTGTGCCATTGCGGCCATCCACTGGCAACAGCATGCGCTGGGAGAAGAAGATTTGACGACCATCGGCAGCGTGCTTCCTTTGTTGCAGAGCCCCGGCTGTCGGATTTTGAGCCGTTTTTTTCACTCGGTTTTGTGGCGATGGGAGTGGATCCGAATGGACTACATCATGGAAAACAACTCAGACTTGGTGAATTTCTAGATTATATGCAGAATTAATGTTAAGATATGTTGAGTTATGTTAATTTGAATTTGCCCAGCTTCTTGTCCGCGAGAGTGCGGTGGTGGTTGGGATGCCTATTTTGAGACGAGCCCGAAGCCGTGGGTCCATAGGTTGCAGATAAGCAACCTATTTCCCAAACTTCACTCACTACCTACCCAGAACGTGGGGCCTCCAACAACTGTTGGGTGTATGGTGGATATGAATCACACCCGTTGGGTGAAACGAAACCAAACAATTTATCAGGGCAGTCCGTACTGTGCAGAAAACGGACCCAGCAGTTTCCATAAATCAATTTAAATACCCCAAGTATCCCCAAGTAGTATATCCAACTGCAGATTACTATCCACCATAAGTCAACAGTTTAGGAACAGAAACCAATTTAGAAACCTCTTTGATCAAGGTGCAACCATTTTGCATGGATAGTGTAGTCTTCATACTCCCCATTATCTCCCATCAAATCCTTGTAGTCCATGCAGATTCCATAAATTATATCCTACAGTAGCATATCCCATGTTTTGTTGCCTTTACAGTACCAGATCCCCTGTAACTTTGTGGTGCCCCCTGAGAGAACGATGATGTTCTTGCCACCATAAATCTAACAGTTGTTGTACGTAGTGATATATAAACCAACGTGCACATCATAAATCAGGCACAGGTCATAACTTTGACTAAATGCTCAGTTTTGATGTTTAAGTGACCCAATTTGTGTTAATCACAGTGGAATTGAACGGTTAGAAAGCTCCACCAAAACTGACCACAACTCAATCATATTCAATCTATGTTTCTTGCACATCTCAGAAATATACCATGACCCAAACTTCCCTTAAATCTCTTGTTCCAAAACAGGAACTTGACCCAAGCTTCTCTGGGCGCCACCTTTTTTGGTGACCAGCTGCAACTGACACCCAGCGTTGTGATTGCCGCTGCCTTGGCGCCTTTGGGGCTCTACCTGCTGGCACAGACCCCCGAGCGGCGGCGCGCCAGTCTGCGCAGGGCGTCGGCGTTGAGCGAAGCGGTGGCAGCGGTGGCAGCGGCAGCGCCAGGGGAGAAGGGATGAAACGCCGAAGCTGAGATTGAATCGCCAGGGCTGGAAGAAGTATGAAGAAGTTGAGGATCAGGTTTTTGGTGTTGCTTCAAAAGCGATGACTGCTCATATGTTCTGTCATAAAAAAAAAACAATAACATTGCTTCATGATGCTTCATGTAGTGTTGGATCAGATTTTCAGATGATATTTGGGTGAGAAGTGGCCGAAGGCCCAAATTTCGTTGTGGACACAGCTTGACCTTGCTTTGCTGCTGAATCCACCATTTGAAACACTACTTGGAAACTTGGAAAGGTGGATTCTGAAGAAGCCTGTTGATATTATTATTTCAACATTATACGTTAGTAAAACAACTACCTCTAATAATATACAATCTAGTAATATGATCTAATAATATATTTTATATTATGTATTATGTATTATATATTATATCTTATATATTATATATATTATTTATTATATATTTTACATTATATATTATATATTATATATCATATTTTATATATTATATATATTATATATTATATATTATATATTATATATTATATCTTATATATATAATATATATTTTATAATATACACGTGTTTCCATTTGCAGTATCCCTTAAGCAACGTCCAAGCTATCGTTTCTCTTTCTTATCTCGGGGCCAAATGAGCCCAGACGCCGAGATGCTGTGCACTGACAAAGGTTCCATGGGGCCGGGCTGAAGCCAACCAATCTGGAAGTGGGAAAGCACTAACCAATGGAAAAAATAAAAACAAATGCAAAGACCATTGGAAATAGAAATAGTATGACGTAATTCGTGGCATTCCCACGTCCATGTTGGTTGGTGGGTTCTGTTCGAGGGAATGATCCACAAAGTGACTCAATCCCATCCCATGAACGAAAATAACTGTTCCGGGTTCGACTTTTGGGGGATCACAATCGAACGCCAGAACGATCGCAGTTGAAGTCTGCAAACGGGATGGACAACAATTTTCGGAGGCCTATCCTTATCCCAAAAAAAAACGGAACATCGGTCAGTGACGCCAAGTATGAGTGAGATATTATGAGATAGCATCTATATAGATCCATCTGGTAAACTAACATAGATGTGTGGAAACCCACCATTTGTAGACAAGTTTCCTTGGGAAATGATGGACTTTCCACACTTTTCATATGTGTACCCTCGGGTAGTTCTCTAACTTCAGTTTTTTTTGGGAGGTTTCCAAAAATGAGGGTACCCCCGAATCATGATGGAAAATCCATGAAAATCCTATGAAAATGGATGATGAATGGATGATTTGGGATAGCCCCACTGAAAAGGAAACCACCAATTTTCGGAACGCAACTCAGATCCTTTGGAGGTGACCCAGTGTGATCCAGTGTGTGTTTGTATGTTAATGTCATGGAATGTCATGTTATGCTATGTTATGCATTTATGTATGTATATAATACAATTACATATTAATTATATATAATAGTTATATATATATAATAGTTATATATATAATAGTTATATATATAATAATATATAATAATATATAATAATATATAATAATATAATATATATATAGTTTTTGTATGTACAGCGTATAATCCAACCATCTCTCAAAATGGGCCATGGCTGAGGCCTCACTGCAAGAGCTCCGGAGATTGTGGCAGGATCGGAGGATCCAAGAAATTTCACCGATTTTCCATGGAGAAAATGACACCGATCTGTACCATTTAGCCTTTGGTTATGACTAACGTAGCTATGGAAGCCATGGCCCATAGAAATAGATGATTTATGATGATTTATGATGATTTACCTATTCAACATGGTGATTTTCCATGGCTACGTCAAATAACCAGAGGCTATAGTCAATGTGAATCTTACGTTAGAATACGTTAGAATGTTATAGTCCATGCTATAGAAGTTATTTTTTACTTCCTGAAAGTTTGAACTTTTCGCATGTCGAGGATTCGACCATCCATGGGAATTTAAGCTATCAGAAATGGGGAGATGGACGAATCCATACAGCGATTCAGATCGACCTACAGACAGCGCTGGTTTCGGGGCCAAATCATCCCATCCCGCAATTATATGCAATTATATGTACAATGTGAGGCCCCAAGATAGCTAAGTTGGTTTATAACTCCAATAACTATGGGGCCTCACATTGTATATTTTATTAAACCCCTAAGAAGGACCGCATTTTTTATTGAATAGATCCAACATGATCCAACACTAAACCAGAATTTCTTGTGGGTCGTATTCAGTATGAGGGGGAAGTGAGATTACCAACTTCACAAACACTGCAGAAGCCTCACGGCTGCTCTATCAAAATATAGTACTCCTATGCACATAGGAGGGCGGCCTGCGGCGCTGGTGGAATGGAAGCCTGCTAGGCCCGGCCCACCGGACGAACGTTTCCCCTCCATTTTCCGACCAACCTCTTGGGGGGTTCCAAAAAGTCATGGGGAATTGCCGGTCACCATGGTTGTTTCAATGAATGATTTACTGGTCATCCATGGCTTGGATGATTTGGGGGGGAACCCCCATGACTTTGGAAACCTCATGAAACCTCTGCATCTCCTAGTCTTTGAAAAATCCTTTCCTGTCAGGTTTGGCCACATCTTTACCACAATCTGCGATTTGGCGAGGGGCCCCAGGGGCCCCATGGGGCCCCAGTCCATACGCGTCAAAGAAGATGTTTTTGGTTTCCCGCCAAATATGGTCTCGTCTCGTATTTTTGTTGTACATTCTTCTACATAGTCCTTGAAACCGCTTGGAGTTGATTCTGATGGTCATTCTCATCACGAAACCAAACGATGCACGCCTTTGTTTCGGACACAGAACCTGAACTCCAGAGAATTTTGGCATATTTGGGCACATGAAACAACCATAATTCAGAGATGTTCAGAGCAACAGAATTCCCATGGGATTTCGGTGCAAAAAGTCCCCAAAAGGACGGGTCAAAATTTGGAGAGGAGTACTGAGGTGGATGGTCTATGAGAACTCCAAGCAGGGCAGCTCAGAAATTGCCTGGTGGTTCAAACAAGTAGGAGTCACCAGGGTTTTAATAGGTGAATAATGAATAGATTGAGTATGATCAAATAATATCAAATAATTCAGCTTGGACTCTAATGATGGTTCTTATTGAGACCATGGTTAATCAATATTGATCCAATATTGATATTTATCAATATCGTTATGAAGATGATCCTCAACCAAACAAACATCGAGGACTTTAGAAATACATAAATTCGATCAGCAACTAATCATCATGATTGTATGATAATCAAAACATAGAAATTGGATACAGCTACATGAAATAGAGACAACTAACCTATCATCCCGATATCATTTAGAATTGGGATGTCATCAACCGACCATAGTATACATGGTCAACCTCAAGCCCCCCACACACGCAACTTTTCATGGGGTTTGAAAATTGGGTGCCCCCATTCTGCCAATTCAGTATCATGAATTTATATGAATTATCATGTCTGAAGAAATTTTGGACAATTCAGCAATGTGTTATTTTCAGGGTGTACCCCCTTTTTTGGATAAATCATATCATGTTCTTTTTCAAACCATGCAAGATTGTGGATTTGGCAGAGGTCCTTCCTTCTTCCGGGGACCAATGAGGTGCGGCGGAAGATCGGGAGATGTCGGAGATGGGCGTTTCTTCTTTCACCCAGGGTGGTTCACCTATTCACCTTTCGATTTTTGGTTGGGATTTCTCCCAGGCGAAACTTGACCTTTTGCAAGGGGGTGTTCTTCGACTCCAGCCATGATGTTTTGCAGCGAAACCTTGCATAGAAATCCGAGATGATAGCAAGATGCCCATCTACTGAAAGGCAAAACCCATAGGAAAAACATGTAGCACAAGGATCTTTCTCATCCAGGGCTTTAGCTGGATTCCTATGGGTCCGGGGGAAGTTCAGCAGGCGGTGGTGAAGCAAAGTCCGCTGCTGAGAAGTGTTAATTCACCAGTGAGGAAGCGATGAGCTAAGCTATGGCTGTCCATATCTATCCATCATATTCCATAATATTCCACACAAGAAAATGCGGGAGCCGGCAAAGGAGCTACAACTTGAGTTTCCCATCTATGACCACCGAGCTACAATTGCCTTTGTTTGTCTACTTCTTTGGAATATAGCCAACAATAGTACAGGTTTACCAGGGCACGGTCGTCCTGGTCATTCTAAGAGCAAAGTACACCATATTTTGAATGAAAAGTTAGCGCATGTTTTTAGAAGTCGAAACTTACTTCACCTATACCATATCAACAGCGGATTGAACAAAACCTTACAACATGAACATCAAAGTGAGTATCAAAATAGGATACCGTATCCCAGAATGTGTTGATGGACATTCCAAAACTAAGAGTCATTTTCATTAAGTGCAATTAATACTGGAAAAAAACAACATCACAGATATGATCCCTGAATACTCATACTACCCTCTGGTAAACTATAACATAACTATGGAAAATCACCATTTTATAGCTGGGTAAAGTAAATCAACTATTTCTATGGCCATGATCATTATCATCTGGTAAACCAACACAACCTAATTAATTTAATATATTTAATGGGTAAAATCATGGGTAAGTCAGCTATAAAATCTATTTCTATGGCCATTTTCAAGGGTTTTTTGTATTCCCAGAGGCTCCTACGAACTGATCTCGCCCGTTAGGATCTTTAGGCGCTGCGGGCGCTGCGGTGCTGGCATCCTTGGTGACGTCCTTGGAGGGGGGGGAAAAGTCGGCGGCCGCATTACATTGTTATCGAAACACAATGAACAGTAATGGTTGGAAATAATATTAACAATGATTATTTCATGAATAACGGAATAACTTGGAATAACAACATAATAATGGTTATGAATTATTCAATTCATGTCAATTATATATTAATTATTCAATGATTATTCATATGATAATGGTGAATACGTATAGAAAAGTAAATCACCATCACCACCATATTTGTTTGGGTATCAGCAATGATTGTGTTACCATTGTTTTACCATGTTTACTGTTTACGCTTTCTATTTGGGACCCCTTCAAAAGAATGCGGGGGTCCTTTTAGACTGAGACATCCCCGTGATGCTGTCATGATCACATAGCGATTCCCAGCCATCTCCTTAGATGTTCATTTTTTTCAGGGATAACCACTAGAAGTAAATGATAATGATACTACATTAACGACAACCATGTCCTAACATGTTTTATAGAACTAGGATGAGTCATAGCACATAGATAACCATTGAGATTACCACCTAATTATTACATCACCGCTACAAGTTCAAGCAACTGAGCAGCTCTTCTAAGCGCCACTGAGGTGACGACCTTCCTTCTGAATCCGTTGGATGTCATGAAGAGCCAAGTGCAGGCGTCAGGGAGAACGTGACAAAAACACAGTTGATTCGTAGGGTCTTACATGGTCCTGTTGGGATGACGTGACAGAAATCAGATGTTGATGAAATGTTGATGTTTGGAGGATCCTTAGACGTATTAAACCATATTTAAACCATATGAAGCCCCAAGAAATCATAAGAAATCCCAGTTATTTTGCCATATGTGGCGCCTCTTTGGGACTGATGCGCGTGAGAGAAAAGGGAAATCTTTGAAGTTGCCATGTCGATCACGATCGAAACCGCCCGGTGCACAATCAGTTCACTACCCAAAGCTTCTTTTTTGGGGGGGCTGGAGGGACCCCCAAATCACCCAAAACCACTGTTCAAGAATTCGAGCATTTTTGCGCATTGAAACCTATTGAACCTTAACAATGATTTGGAATAGCCCAAACTTTTCAGATACCCTCTGGTAACATTTTGCGAACTGGAAAATCACCATCTTAACAGGTAAATCCAGCAAATTTAGATAAATTTAGATAAATTGAGCAGCCTAAATCTGGTCAATCAACTATAAATCCGGTAATTCAACTATGAACGGCTGCGCCCAGGCGGCCTCGTCCTCATCACAGGCGGGAGAAACTTCACCATAGGGTGGATGAATGGTGATTTTGTAATGGTTAATAGTGGTGAATATTGGTTAATATTTAATAGTCTGAATAGGTGAATATAATGGTGAATAATGGTGAATAATGTTCTAACCAATTAGTCAATATAATGATTAATGGTTAATACAGTAAGGGTTAATGATTCATACATATAGTCAATATAAGTCAATATGATGATTAATGATGGTTAATCATGGTCCAAAAATGCTGATGAAGAAGGACTTAGCCTCTTGGAATGACAAAGAAAAACCTGGCTGGGAGCCGTAGCTATTTTTCTGGATGATTTTCCAGCCAATCGGGGTATCCCATCTGGTTGTGATCATGTTCCCTCCAAAACAACTGAAGAATAGTCTTAGTAACTTAACTCTACACATGATACTTTAGCACATTGCAAGTACTGTGATCATTTGCTATTGGGATGTAGGAACTGCCTCAGGTTCCTACAGCAGCCCTGAAGCAGCGTGAAACCCAGGTTTTGGTCGGAGAGATGATCTCTTGACATTGGATCTTTTCTAGTTTCTGAGAATAGAAAAACGTGGTGGCTCATCCCAGTTAGTAAGTAGTTTTTTGAGCCCAACTATGAGTAGGGTATGAGTAGGGTAAGTAGGGTTGGTCCACTTATGACTGCTTATGACATATACGTAAGCACTGTACTAACTGGGATGAGCCACCAAGCATACCAAGCAATCATGGGGAATCGACACCCATGTTGTGCGGGATCAATCGAAGCCGTATACGATACGGTCACCATCAGGATCAGGGGCCCCTGATAATTTTTCATTCTCCCAAACCAAATGGGCTGATGTTCATTGAATTTCTGGAAGTGAATGATAGCATGAATGATATATCTGGTTGGTGGTTTCAAACATTTTTTATTTTCCATACTATATGGGATAATCCTTCCCATTGACTAATATTTTTTAAGATGGTTAAAACCACCAACCAGTATATGAAGCCAAATTCACTGATTTCTGATTTAAGTGAAATATCCGACCCAGTGTGGAATTTTTGACGAGGTCCTTCTCCAAGCTCTTCTTGAGCGGCCTGGCTCCAAGGCGATGGGAAGCTCTCCATGATGGTTCAGCGTTGATGTTTTTTTTTCGGAAAACCTTGGACGTTTTCGAGAGGTGGTGTTGCTAATCTAGAAAACTCGTTGTTTTGACACGAAAATGAGGTGTCCAAGTGATTTGTCAATAGTCTCGAGATATCTTGAGATGTTTTTTAAGGGGTTGAAGGCTTAGAACTGCCTAGAACTGGCTGCTGTGATCAGCTGTGAAAAACCCAGGGGAGATCAACCACGATTTCAATGGCAAGGGGTGAGACGACCAGCGCCAAAAACCATCAAATAGACTGGCTTCACTCATATGTTACCTAAACGTTCATTCAATGCAGGTGTTTTATACCAAAATGTGGGTTTCTTTGTGCTTACCCTCTGGTTATTTAACATAGCCATGGGAAATGGCCCATAGAAATAGATGGTTTACCTATTAATAGCATGGTGGATCTTTCCATGGCAAACTGTTAGTCATAACCAGAGGGAAATTCACACCAGTCCGGACTGTGTGTCGAACCGGTAGGGGAAAACGCCGGTTATGAGACATCCCAGGGCCGATTTTCGGCGACCAGGTTGATGCTTTCGGGGATCTTCGGGCTGTCGGATTCCCTGAGCTATGAGGCGGTTGACAAAAAGGGACCTTTGAGCCCTGGGGTCAACCAAGAAATCGAGCTGGAAAATAGCAGTATTTGTTTATGTGTGTGTGCAGTTTCTCTAGGAAAATTGGTTGTGTTGGTGTTGTTGTTGTTGTTGTTGGTGGTGGTGGTGGTGGTGGTGTTGTTGCTGTTGCTGTTGTTGTTGCTGCTGTTGTTGCTGTTGCTGCTGCTGTTGTTGTTGCTGTTGCTGTTGTTGCTGTTGCTGTTGCTGTTGCTGTTGCTGCTGCTGCTGCTGGTGGTGGTGGTGGTGTTGGTGTTGGTGTTGGTGGTGGTGGTGTTGTTGTTGTGGTTGTTGGTGGTGGTGGTGGTGTTGGTGTTGTTGGTGTTGTTGGTGTTGTTGTTGTTGGTGGTGGTGTTGTTGTTGTTGCTGTTGTTGTCGTTGCTTTTCTTCCCTTGCGCCTTACGCGCTCCCGCTTGCTGCGCCGGGCTCGGCGGA
>Ga0126342_10003954_pt1 | contig 24915 bp, 27 predicted proteins | sample Cyp1metagenome_FD_92528 | JGI IMG/M metagenome (GOLD analysis project Ga0126342, IMG submission 92528) | Coral microbial communities from Lord Howe Island, Old Settlement Bay, Australia - Cyphastrea 1 metagenome | ecosystem: Host-associated > Invertebrates > Cnidaria > Coral ...
AAACGAAGATAGAAGGAATGTTGATGTGACCACGCCAGGGACATTTATGCCCGAGATCAAAAGGTGCGCATAGGGATGCGCAACTGCTGCTCCGAGGTTTGCTACCAACATATATATATATATTATATTATAGAGATATGATCATATTCTGTGTATAATATATATATATATATACAAATATTAAGACATACACATTATACACGAATACATATTGCATCCTTGTAGGTCTCACCTTGGAAAGGAGCTCCTCCTTCGAGGTGCTAACTTCGCCGCAAAACCCTGTTGAGGTGCTCTAACTGAAACTGAAATCACCGGCAACTTCGCCGGCATTTGGCAAGTTCTTCCTACTGGTCCTACTTAAATTGGTCAGGGAGAAACAGCTCTGTTTCAGATTCTGAAAAAACAGGGGACCAGTTTGAGTAAATATAAGCACTGAAGAGTGAATACCATATTCTTCAATATTCTTCATACATAAACACCAAGAGAAATACCAACATAATCACAATATGCATGTCATGAATTACCATCTGGTTATTTAACATAGCCATGGAAAATCCCTTATAAATGGAAGTTTCAATGGGAAAATCATCTATAAATGGACCATTTTCCATGGCTGTTAAATAGCCAGAGCATAATACTAACTGAACATCCTTTTTACATTTTGTACATCCCTTTGACGAACGTGTGGACAAACAAGACCGTCCGGTGACACGTTCCTCCCTGAGTCGATCACTGGCGACCAGCTCTGAGACACGTCGCCTGACGTCGTTCTCAGTCCCTCCAATAGCGCCAGGTGGTCACCTGACATGGCCATGGCCAAAAATGGATGAAATATGGATGGGATACCCTTAAATGGATGGCTGACTGACATGTGTGTTGCTTTGTTGTTGTTGTTGTTGTTGCTTTATTTTTATTTTTTGTTGTTGTTACATTTACGAGTACATACGTAACTGTATCAGTGTGTTGTTACAAGTTACATATGTCGCGTGTCAGGGTCTGTTTTCGCATCCAAAATGGCGATCATTTGAGAAATATGGGGAAAATCTGGGGAAATGGCGATCAATATCATGATGACGATGGCATTTTGACGTGTATACATGTGTATACCATTTTTTCCGACAACCTATGCTGAGATTCTCTCTTTGACTTCCAATTTCTTGTCTTCTGTCATTCTTATGAACAATGACATGCTGATGACTATCACATCATCTGGGCATATTTGGGAATATCTTGCTATAATATCTATAATATGCTATAACATTAACTACCAACATGTGCCAACTCTGATTTCAAGCCAATTCTGACTGGACGATCTGCATCATCTATCTTCAAGCTCAAACCTGGTTTCCATATTTTTTTTGAGTAGTAAATCCTCAACAATTTCATTTTTTCGCGGCCATGAAATTGATGCTTTCCCCATGTTTCCCCTGCCTCTGCGCCCTTGCCCCGTCCACCAGGCTCGTCCATGAGCGCCACTCCACGTGAATGTAAGAGCTGGCAGAAACAGCTCGGAGATGGTCCCGAAAAGTCCCGAAATTGGATCATCAACTTTGTCATCACCTAATATCAACATATATCAACTATCCCGGAGAAAGGTGTGGTGAGTTTTGGACATTTTTGGACTGTGTATTTCATCAATTCATCAAAATCGCAATCCTGGGGAGCCATGTTAACGGCAATAAAAAACAGTACGAATTTATTGAGACTTGCTGTCCGTCTTGAAGATTTGGATCTACTATGATCTACTGTAGGATGCACAGCACAATTACTACAATTGAAGTTGAGTCGATTGGCATTTCAGGCTACCAATTGGCTGCAAAAGGAACAGAAAGCGCGTTGTAGATTCTGGGACTTCTCGATCTAGTGCAGAACTGATCTAAATGGTGATATATATATATTATACATATAATAATATATTAATATATTAATATATATTATATACATGCTTCAATTTCAATCGATTTCCTTCCGCGAACAAAGTTACAAACGACCTTAAAGAACAAAAATACGTAGATAGTAATTAGAAATGATCAATCAAATAGCAATAGCAAATTGAAATAAGCACAATCGTTGTGAATCGAGCGAAATCTCAACCATTTGTGGATCGGAAAGCAGAAAGCGAGCCTGGCGAATACGATCAGCTTCGGGAAAGTTGTTGGCTCTTCGTGCCTGGGCCAATTGGATCCAAATGGAGGGTTAAAGCTGAGTGGCTCAAGGTGCCTGCAGTTGGAAGCAAGGCGAAAGAATCAAACTGTGATGAGATGTCATGAAAATTCATCTGAGACAAACTGTTTTGGTGCTCAAAAAACAATGTCACTTCCTGATCAGAAAACGTAGAAATCCAAGTCCAACTGCCACAGAAGCACCTCGTTGCGTTCATCAATCAGCTTCTCAATCTCCTCAGCTTCCGATTGCGACTCTTCCCTGAACATCACCAAGATCTTAGGACCCAAGATTTCCATACCATATGTTCTGCGGACACTTTGGCCCAATGGAGGAGTTGCGCCATGGATACCTTTCACAGGAAAGAAGCAAATCACAACCAAACACAGTAAGGTAAACTCCTAAAATCCCCAGTGGGTTTTCCCTTTTACAAAATTTGCCCGACAGCGGCACCATGGCCATGGCCCCCCACGTTCACTGGCGGTGCGTTGGGGCCAGGCTCACCGCGATCAATGACTCCATCCTGGCTCTTCATGGGCTCCCTGAGCGCAGGAACTTTCTCACATCCGTGGGGATGCTTGGGATATCTTGGGATTGTGGAGCTTGTGAACACTGTAATTCTGAGTGCAACCATCTGAAGTTGGATGAGAGGCATGCCATGGGATGCACTGCCAAATGGTGACAATTCCTTTAGCCCCTAACTGCCAGGTGCTGGTCTGATTCTGGATATAAGTTTTGCCTACACAATATGCCCTAGCAAGTGGAGCATGGAGCATCCACCAAGGTCCTTCTTGAAGGCATGGCACACGCAATGCCCTTTACATCCTTGTACCTACATCCTTTTACCACTGAACTAGTTGCAACAACTTGGATGGCTCACCAATATTAGACACCATCGCCAGTGGTACTGTCACATATTGCTTGCCGAAAAACATAGGGTACCCCAAAATTTGATGCTTAAGATCACCGTGTTTCCCATGGGAAAAGGCCGTAAATTGGTGGGATACCCATGGATACCCTATTTTCAGACACACCATGACACAGCCATATCTCTTTCCAGGCCCATTCACCAGGGCCTCTTAGCAGTTCGTGCCTTTCCTTTGCGCTTGTCTTTGCCATCCCCTGGCAGAACATCCAAGGGAGTTGGTATTGGTAAATAAAAATCAGCATCAACTTGGCATGAATGGAAGTATGATGTGTGTATGTATATAATTAATTGTAATTATGTAAGATATAATTATAAATATAATTATTACTTATATAATATTATATATCATTATAATACTCATATGTGTAGGCCATCATTTTGTGTAATGTTATCATTGTTTTCATCCTCCTAGTGTTCTTCATCCGCATCCCAGCCAAAACCAGAATGTTTTGACTCAACAACTTCGCAACTAGCTGCACATAGCTGCACCAGATTCAAAGTGACAACCCATCCCCAGAATTCAGGGCCTTCATCGTCATCCATGCCCATACCACCCGCGAAGGATGCCTTGGAACTGTACCTTGGTGGGATGGCAGGGCGTTTTGGGCCTTTTGTTCTCTGCACTCTACACCAAATACACAGAAAACATGGAAACGGAATGACATGGATTGCCTGTGCCATCATTGGCGTTCCATGGATTCTACATGATTCCACACCTTTCAGCTTCTGTTGGATCTCCTTACTCGCGTTGCCCAACAGTCAGCCACTGGCTTCATCTGAGCCAGCTACACAAGTTGATTCTCAGTCAGATTAATCTGCAAATCCGGGATGGGCTTCTGGTTCTCCCGACAGAACTGTCGATATTCCTCGTACCTCAAGGTGGGAAAGGTGAGTAGAAGGACTGCATCGACAATCTTCAAGTTGGAATATGTTGCAATCACAATCGTAGGAAAAGAATTGAACAGAGTTTCACTTTTGAGATTGTCTGTTGTGTGGGGCCTGTCTTGACGTTCAAATAGAATCCACGCAGGTGCAGCGGTTTTCAATCTGACTCAAGACAGAGAATCTCACTGCACATGGTCACAAGCACCGCAAGCAAAAGGATGCACAAGGTATCACTACACCTTACAAATCCTTACAATCAACATCAATCAGCATTGTTGCCTCATAATGTTATCACAATATATATATATATATATAATATTACAATTGACGGTTTCAGAACAGATGTTTGTCTAACCTATTTGACAGTTTCAATCATCAAAACTAGGAAACGTAGGTGACCGTAGGTGTGTTCTGGTCTGGTGTGTTCGCCAGCGTCATCTCTACAAACTGTAGGGATCCAAATTCAGCACAACATCCTGCACCCCAGACCAACTGCATCGTCGCACACACGGTTCAAAAGCTCTTCAACACCACGCACCTTGGCAAACCCTGATACCCAGGATTTGTAAACCCTGACCATTAATATCTATTAATTGGGTTGCCCCCAAAATAGTAATACATTATGATACATTATGATACATTAGTATGAAAATTGGTACCCCCCCTAGGAATCAACCGGGCCTGGGTCAACGTTACTTACGACATCTGTGACTTGGAGGTGCTTCTCTTTATCCTGCGTAATCACAAGGGTTTTTTTGAAGGAAAAGGTAGCCTCCTCCAACTTCAGCATGTGCCGGAAAGTTACAGTAAACGCCTTTGGACATTGTAGAGGGCATGGGCTGAATATGGCCGATGGTAGCCATTGAACTGAATCCAGCGATTAGGAACTCGCCAATATTTTATCCAATTTCACCTGCCATATCCAGGTGCAACAATGTGAAACAGCTATCAAAGGCTGAGCCCTCCCAACTGCAGTCTTGTAGCCATCATGGCCTCAATGTCAGGAGCTCGCTGCAGGTAGCTAGATACAGCTGGATTTGAATTTGGCCTTCCAACCAAAGAGTCTTCAAATAGAAGCTTAATGGAGGTCAAGATAGGTCAAGTATCACACAACGCAAAGAGTCAGAGTGACGTGCCATGTGGATTTAAATGTACAGTTCATGAATTTCCTCTTGATTTTCCATCAGGACTCACTCAGGTTCCAATCCCCAGGACACCATTCGCCCTCAAAACAAGCAGCATAAGATGTGTAAGTGGCATAGTGGGACTGGCAGTACAAAAATGTACAAAAGCTGAAACTCCCTGGTTTTTTGAATGCCTCCGAATAAGCTTAGGCAAAACCACGGTGAACTGATGCACAGCGGCACCGGCTGTCCGCACTTCACCCATGGGCACCCTGGCTGGTGCAGGAAATGCAAAGCTGCAAGGGCTCGGAGCTCTCCTTCTGCCCAGCACCCTGGCATGAGAATGTGATGGCTACCATATGGTACCATGGAAACTACCATGGAAAGCACTGATGGAATCTGATGAAGCCTGCACCGGTTGATGAAGAATGATAAGATTTGAATCTCACTATCTCAAAGTCTTTTCTGTTTAGTCCAAGTTTGACAAGGTTGAAGTTGAGGTGATCCTGAAAAAGGTATTCAAAAAGTCGCTTCCCTGCCTCAAAGTAGCCAGAGCCAACGCCACGGAGTCGAAGTTTCGCTTCAGTTTGCTTCACAATGCCTTGCAGCGCAAAGCTGGCTGTGTCCTGAGATGTCCTGAGATGTCCTGAGTCTCCAAACGCTTCATGTTGGTTCCCTTGGCCCCGATGATACGGCGAGCCACCTGCGCCGACAAGACGTTTGCAATTTTCGTAAGCTGTGTTGCGATGAGGGTCACCTTTCACCTTTCCACCTGCTCTCTTTTCATCTGACCAAAGGATGCTATGGGGAAGGTGGATTCCACGATGGAAACAAGCAAGCAGTATGATCACTTGAGAGTTCAACACACTCAAAGGATTCAACAGATTCCACAGATTGCAACAGTGATTCAGCTGCCGAAAAGGTCTCAATCGCTGCCTGGAAGTCTTTGTCATTCTCAATGCCGATGATGAAGCGGCAGGTGTACCTGTCAATTCTAAGCATATTCTAAGCTGCTGCAGGTTTGGTCCTGGCCTCCCTTCTAACTTCCCAGTCCCTCCAGGGCACTTCTTCTGGCTCTTACCAGGAGACTTGTCTGCCTTAGCACGGAGTCAATTCTCATCCTTTCTTCATCACCGAGGTAGCACACAGTGTGCCCTGGTTACAAAGCCCAAAACCTCTGCATGCGGCAAGGCATCCGGTAAGGTCTGGACGTTCCCAGATGCTGTTGAATTGGCCACAGCCTTTGGCATGTGAATCACCGCCCTAAACGTTGACATTGCCCGTGACCCAATCCTCATCCCAAATACCAAGACTTTACCAAGACCAAGCAAGACCAAAGTAAGAAATCAGACCTGTGTCATGATAATTTCCTGAACTGTTCTTGGTTTCACTGAATAAAAAGCATAGCCGCGGCAGCTGGGGACCCCGCTGCCGCTGGTGCTCCCCAAGCTTGTCCAGGTGCAGGCCTTTCCATACTGACGCCAGAAATGAGTCTTTTAGCCATCCTGTGGATGGAAACATTGGTACTTTGGTGAGTAACAGCAATATACAATCATAGAATGTCACAGAATTCAGATGATTGCCACGCAACTGAGCATCGCGACGGGAAGCCCCAGGCCGGGAACGGCATGCCAGGGTACCTGAAGCGGCATTGCTGACATATCACACATAGTATATACGTTCAGAGGAAATCTTTATCACAGTCTAAGCCCTGCAAGTAGCACTACACTATTACATACTATTACTATCATTTGTGGACAAATCTGAACGATCAGTACCTCAGCTTGGCACGGTGGAGGCATGGCAGGGTTGTTTGCCCAGTTGATTCTCAAGGTGCCTTCCAAACCATTGAGCACCTGGAAATAGCACCATCTTCGAAGCATGTGGCGCATCAATGCCATGGGTATCCATCAGCACTCTGGGTGGGAAATACTGGGCCACAGAATCTTATGCCTAGGCTGCCTATGAAATTAAGAGAAATTAAGTACGCTGAGAAGGTGCGCAGTCTTTCTACGTAAGGATAGCAATACAAAAAGCAACTGTTGGAGCCACAGGCCTTGCCATTCAGATCGTTCATGGCTGCCTCGCAACATGAATGACTGGATGACTTAGGCAGCCAGACTGTATCCGCAACACAAAGTGATACAAAGTGGAGAGTGGAGATCTCTCGACTGTTTCAGTCGCTTTCAGCCCAAAATCCCTCCTGGGCATCTGGGAATTGCTCGAAGATGATCATGGCGCTGGCTCCGGCCTGCCAAATTGCAAGCACAAGTATTCCGAAATATCGTGAATGATATCACCATTAATCACCATTAACCACCATTAATCACCATTTGTGAATGTGTCCCAAAAAGAGTCAACCACACTACATGACATGATTGACATGTTCCCATGCGACTTTGCTGAGATTTTCGTAGAAACCTCGACATCTGCAACCAAGGACTTCTCAGCACCGCCTCATCCACACGAATTTGCTTGACAGATCCGTACCGACTGAAGACCTCAGTGGGTGCAGTCTTAGAGGTTCGAACGTAACATGTTCTTAAGGTGGTTTTATTCAATCATATATCGCTATATGATGTTATATGTGATTGTAAGAATATATATATAGAATTATATAGATATGTACACTACATATCTCCCTCTGACATCTTGTCCAACTGCTCATATAAACTGTAGATGTGTGAAGTGATTTCGGCTGCACCAAACTGAGAGGCTCTTGCTGGAAAAAGAACTTCTTGGATCTTCTTGGTATTTACTGTACACCAGCACCATCCAGCACCTCTCTTCTTGATCCAGTGCAACTTTGCTGCTTTAACTAAGACCCTGGCTTTGTGTAAGTCGTCTTCGGTCAATTGGTATCTGAGCCCAATTGGTTCGGGGTTGCAATGAACACTTGCATGTATCCAATGTATTGACTGCATGTTCTATGCAAAGTACTGGGCAGACGTATCGTATTAGGTCAAACGTGTCTGCGTAAAGTCACCCAAACATCGGGACACCACGATCGTGTAGAGCCATTCATGCCAGTGAAAGTCACTCATTTTATGTTTGAACACCATGGGGATGCTGCTTCAAGAACAGTTTTTGCAACCATTCAACATTGAAGAAAGTCTGCAGACACCAACGCCACATCTCCCTCTGCAGCAGCTTGAGACGCACACAGGGTGCTAGCAACAATTTTGTGGTACAACATCCATGAACAATAGCTTACATGTCTTCTTTATATCGCATTTGTTAGCCAAACCGACTTCACACATGTCTGCGCGACTTAACCCAAACACCCAGTGCCTCTTTTGCATTCTTTTCCCATATCAGGTATGTCCATACACGGTGTGATGGCTTGCTGCCAAGCTGCTGAAATTTCATGCCTTCCACAGAAACAGTAATTGCTGGCTCGGACGGCATGGTTGGGGTGTACCTGGCATCATGGGGCCCCGTGGATCCCCGTGGCATGAGATTCGACAAGGGCCAAGGGCTTGTACGACTTGGAACAGGAATCCCCCCCTTGAACCAGACAACCTGAAAGAACCAAATAGGTCAACAACGCATGGTTCTCTGCAGGCCCTCCACATTGCACACATTGCATTTGTGCATCCCATCTCTTTTCCGGGGCACGGTGATGGAGGAATCCCAGGGAACATCGGCCTCAGTAACCAATATGAAGGGAATTCACGACATAAATTCCAAGTGACGTGACATGAATGTCCAAGTCTGACTGTGTTGCCGCTGGCTCCCCACATCGTTACGAATCACTACGCATCTAATATACCCTCTGGTGAACTAACATAGCAATGGAAAATCACCATTCTTAATGGGAAAACTCACTATAAATAGCCATTTTCCATTGCTATGTTAGTTCACCAGAGGGTATCTACCAAACCAATCCAAACCACCCATTGGCCAGCCCAACGTCGGATCCAAGGCACGGTGTGGGAAAACTGGAGCCACTGAAGCCCGCTTGATGCTGAAGTCCTTGCTGGATATACCTGCTGAGTGATGAGTCAGAAAGGGGGTGGGGGGGTGGAGCCTGTCGAGATGAGGACATGCTGGCAATGCAAGTGTTACGACTTATCTTCCTGGAGAATTGCACATCTTGCTCCCTAGAGCTTTCCACAGCAATCCACAATCTGAAAACTCAAAGTGGAGAATTTTGGAGGTGCCTACCATGCAAATGCCCTTTATCAGGGCGCTGAAATTGAAGAAAACAGAAAGCATCAATCTCACTGCAGCCAACAACATCTGGGATCCCATCGAGGGCCGACAAGGTGGGCACTGCACCATCTGCACGTAGGCTTGAGCCATTGCAGGATCAAACTGCGGAGGTGGTACACCCTTAGCCAAGCTCCCCAGATCTCCCCAGCCAACGAACATCACGAGCTGTGTCGGCCATGACCATGGGAAAACAATGGAAAACATGTCATATGGAACGCCATGTCCAACGATTCTGATAGCATCTTGCCACGCCTCACCACTTGCAAGGTCCTGCAATTGCAACTCAGTGCCCAGCTGACATGGCAGAGCTGTCCCCGGAAGGAGCAGAGCCGAGCATCGCCTGCATCGATGTTGAAGATGTGTCGAAGATATGTCGAAGATTCAAGATATCTTGGATATGCCGCTGCAATATCTTGGGCTGTTGGGCTGCTGGGCTGTTGGATCCCTCTCTCAGCTCGCCTGCATGGCCGCTGGGTCTGGCATCCCAGGATAGTTTGCTGCCTCAATTGGGATGCAGCATCAAATCTCTTGGCGAAGATATGATCGAATGCAAAAAACTACTATCTATTTCTTGAGCAATTTCCCGAAAAAGTTTTCCCTACTGAAGGCCTCAATCGTTTACCTTGGGTATCCTTGGGTCATGGATGCTCAGACTTTTGAGCTTGGAATCTATCGATTATTTCAGTCAAACGTGATAATATCCCAGGAGTTACTGTTCCAAAACGCAGTGAGATGAACAGTAAAGTGCCATGAGTAGGACACATCAAGCATTGCAAAAGGAGATTACTTTGCTTCTTCAGGAACCAAATGAGCAGCTACAGTACCCTGTTTGATCTGAGCGTGGTTAGCTAGAGACCCTGAGTGTGCAGCCATTTCTGTCCCTGTCTTTCCCTGATCGCTCAAGGAAATGATCGTGCTAAAAATGTATCCAAACATTATTGGGAAACAACCATCTGTGTGACATGACGTACTCTGACTATGAATATCCCTGGACATTTGACTCCAACAGCTTGCTGTAGCTTTGTGCATCAGAGGACAATGTGCACCAAAATTTGCTCACTCAAGCCCTGAAAACGAGCAACACCCGACCTCTTCGAGAGGATGCGCAAAAATTAAGAGACGTCAAATTACCTCAAGGCCACAAGGTGCCAGATTCCACATACAATGCATCACGATGCTACCCGGTACCCAGTAACGTAGGAACCAGGAGAAAATCACAGGACTTGGGTGAACCACAACGATGTCTCTGCAAACATCTTGATCCTCAATATCAAACAGCCTGTGCACCTGGTCGATAGAATCACCGACATCTCAAAAGAGTAGAGCAACGCAGTCAAACACATGCAAGATCTTGGTCCATTTGGTCCATGCAACAAAAATGGATGGCCAAAATGGATATCTTGGATTCCCCAACGAATTGGCCAAACGCACGGCCCAGGGGCCTAGGCCGTGCCCGAATTGCCTTCCGAGCCAAATTACCCAACGAAGACCGTGAAAGCTTCGGGCAGTCCAGTTCCAACCTGTGTAAATACTCCTTTCACAATTTGCTTTCGGTAGATTGATGAACGCATAGTCAGGCTGCAATTCCAAATTTAGTTTAGAGCTGAAGACCTTGTAGAGACAGTGTCAAAAATGAGAGATAATGAAAGAGTTCCCATGCAATTCACGCAGGGTTAATAAGCATTCCACACTCCCAAGCGAACTGCTCGCTAGTCTTTTTTAGCCGTGTCGCATCTGCCACGAATAAATTCAGTGAAACCGGTACACCATCACATGTTCAAACATTGCCAGATATCCAGTCAACTGCCAATCTTACCATATCTTGCCATATCTTGCCATTTGTTTCGTAAGATGAAGACATATGGAACCTCGTGGCTTGTGTGAAACTTGGCATCCTGGAAGGTAATCCCAAATGACCGCGACAGACATTGAACATGGCTGAAAGTTGGTTTTTTAGTTGGTTAATGTTGGTTAATAACAAGATCAGTTGGTCTCAGTTGGTTAAGAAACAGCTTGAAACATCCGTGGATGGCCTTCCCAGTTGTGAAACGACAGCCCCCCTTTTTTGTGACCTCAGGGCACAAAACAATCTACGCCACATGAAGTCACAACATACAGACAGTTCTCAGACAACAAGACTACAAGACATATTGCTGTTATATTAGTTATATTCAATGTATTTCAATGTATTTCAATGTAGTATCGTCTCATATCGTCTCTATCTCTCCTCTCTCTTTCCCTCTCTTTCTCCCCACATATATTACATTAATATTACATTAATATTACATTATATAAACACACGCACAGAGACATGAATTATGCAGGTGAATTGATGTAGCAGAAAGTTGCCACTTTCAATGCGTCTCAGGTCTGAGGAGACGATCACGACCATTTCATCATGGGAAATTCATTGGATAATCCATGGGGGTTTCCATACATGGATGGTTTATAGTGGAAAATCATGGAAAATCCCTCTAAAATGGATGATTTAAATTTTTTTCGCCCCCAATTTTAGAACACCTCCTTTTTGGGGAAGGTCAATTCAACTTCATCAGGTCGCAAGTGCAGTTCTTGGCAGCATTGGATGACAGAAAAACGAAAGGGTTAACCTAGGACAAAAACACCGTAGTTGATGGGCTGTGGGATTGCAGCTCAGTATCTCAGGCTACAACACATTTATTGAATTGAGAAGAATCGCAGCATGATTGGAACAGTGGGACTCGAAGAATTCCATGTTTTCATGTTTTGACAAACACCATTTTGAAGGTCACCTTGGTATGCTAGTCATTCGCATCCTATCAGGGCAACCGCGGCAAGCTTAGGCGCATTATGTTTGTGTCTTCAATCAGATCCATTTGGGACGATTTTGGATGATTCCATCACACTATTCCATCAACCGAAGTGACGCGGTTGCAATTCTGTGAGATCAAGATGAAAAATACATGTCTGGTAAGTCTGGTATCACCGTATCACATCATATCACCCAAAAAAGCGTATCGACATTTTTTTTCCGCTCGCCATCTTCACCACGAGATCTCATTGTCTCCCGCGTCCAACATTCGCTGAACATGCTGAACTCATGGTCCCCGGGGCACAAATTCCTGGGCGAATAGAAGGGCCAATAGAAGACACCCCAGGTCTGAAAACTGCATGCTCGAGCTGCTGGATTGCTCAACAGCAATAGACACTATGCATGTCTCCTTGTACAAGCGATTTGGCACCTACAACAATCCTAGGGTCCTAGCCACATACATTTATGAATCAAACAGTTGTGACAACGCCATACTCTCTCTCTCTCTCTCACAAAACTTGGTTGGACTTCCAAACTCTGATTGTTCAATCATAGTTTTTGGATGTTTTTGGATATATTTTATTAAAAAAAACACACCTTTCCAGCAAGTCTTCGCTTTTTTGATGTAGCTATCCTCATCCCTGGCTGCCAAGTTGCTGGAGCCCCCAGGGTCCGCACAAAAAATCCAGCATCGCCACCTGGGAGCAGTGGGGAATGTCACCCATATTAGGTAACCAGGTACCCATCCCACCATCCTTGATGGTTACCTATGGTTACCTATGGTTACCTAATATTGGTGAGATGAAAACACCAGGGATCACCAGGCTACTTTTGACATGAGCCCCAAAAAACTCCCGTTTTTAGGGATTGGAATCAACATGAATCAACCTTGATCGCCCAAAACTCGGTCCACTATCTTGACATGGTCAGAATACTTCCACCAAAGATAAACCACACCATGTAATCAATGTATTTGAAAAAGTCAAAATATGTCAAAATCTAGGCCGGAAAAGCAACTTGCTGCAGGGAACTGTCAGACCAGGGAAGACTCGAGTTGATCGAGTTGGGCCCGGCATATTGGTCTGGCCCAAGCAGTTCAGAGGGTAGCAGGGAGTTGGGTTCATCGAAGTCTGGCGCCCGGGGCATGGCCATAGGTCCCATAGGTGCCATAGGTGCACCAGGCACGCCACCACCGCGCAGCTTCACCTGTGATGGGATGGGGATGGCTTTGCCACAGGTTGCCATGTTTCCCATGGACGTTGAATCATGTTTAAATTGTTTAATCTCCAAACCATTTGTGATCGCTATCAACATGTATCAACCGTGACTTGCGATGGCATTGCGTCTGGATATTGAATATTGCATCAGTTATTGCGGACTCAATATGACTCAATAATCTTGGTTTGCAAAGGGAATAGAACGGCTGAAATTCACAGCCACAACGAACAGTGGCCTTGAGCTCCATGTTCTCATCTTTCAGCTTCTTTTCTTCCTCTTTGAGCACTTCGATTTCTTAGTTTGCGTCCGGACAGAAAAGAGAGAGAGAGAGGAGATACCAACTGTTCTGAATCAGGATGGCCCGAAAAATTCGACACTATCTTTGGCTTTGCAAAAAAAATACCCAGAAAATCCCCAACGTTAAAACAGAAAACTTTTCTGAACTTGTGCAGGAGCGAATTTTCCAGTCCTTCTCTCTGGCAGTCAGATTTTCCTGGTCCTTTTTCATCCTCTGCCACTCGTTCCCTGGGTAGGGCGAATGTGACGAATGTGTGACTTGTGTCTCAAACTGTTGACCAAGTGTGCAGTTTCAGACATCTTCACAACATTTCAGGTCAGCATTCCAAACTTGGAGGAATTGATCACGCGACTATATTTGATGGTTACATCTTGATCATGCATGATTTATTGATGTTCGCTTGTATTCATCCAACCAAGCATCGGATTCGAGTGTTCTCGGCTTCCAGAGCGTCGCACCTGACGCCAGGGGCCAACTTGACAAACACGCACGACTCGTGCGCATGCACAGCAATGGTTGTAGCGGAAGCCCTTCCATAAACATCCATAAACCATAAACCATCAGAAATCCCGAGGCATTTCTCACCATCCGGATGACTCCGGGAAACAAGTCGGGCGTGCTTGGTTTTCAAGCAAAGTTGTTGGGAGTCTGACCCTGGCCCCCCCCCCTTCGCCTTTGCTTGATCTTGCGGAGGTTTTCTGTGTCCTGAAAACCCAAAAGATGTGACACATCAACTGCTTTGATCCATCGTTCCATGAGGTTGGCCCAGGGTACCGGTCCTTGCAGTTTTGGATGTCCCGTTCGCGGAGATTGGCCTGGCTCGGTGCAGCATCTTGCAGCATGTCAAAAGGCACTGCCCTCTGCTTCCGCCCCAATAAAAAAACGAACTCCCAAGCTGGACAGTTTCAAAACAGCCAGTTATGTAAAGATCAAAAAAGGTATAAAAAGGCATGACCACAGCATTCGCAGAATTGTTGGCTGCAGTTTTGGAAAAAAACGAGTCACCAAAAAAAAGAAGCGACGCAAACATTTCGATTTTGGGAACTCCTTTGATTTCGTCCCCATCTGCCGTCCTCCCAGTCTTCGAGCTTCTTCTTGGCTTGCTGCACTTCTCTCTGAAGACCCGAACGCTCCCACCGGAGCCCTCAGCGCGGAAGGGACACAGTTTAGATCCAGATGGAACATCCCCGGAAAATTGAACGAAATGGGGCCCTTGAATACAAAGATGCAAGAAACTATGATCAAGTAGAATAACATATAATAAACTTTGATAAAATCTAAACTACAATAAACTATCATGAACGATAATAAACTCAAGAAACAGAGAAAACTTGACAAAGCTGGCAGTCACTTTCTGAACATCAGCACAGTGAACGTGCCCACTTGGAGAGGTGCATTGGCAGTGCATCGGCGGTGCACTGGACAATGGAAAAAGCTGGCTGACTACCCACTCTGGGGAATATCCCTCTTTTGGGCACCGAACCGCTCAAACCCAAAAAGGTTGAAGGAGCAAAGTACACATCTAAATATCGGTATGCGAATTTGACAATTATTTGATCATAACATGGAAACGTAGACACAAACACACACACATGCATAATACATATGTATAATACATATGTGTATATATATATATATAAGCTTAGTATATGTATATATATATATATATATGTATAAGTATATATGTAATAATACACATTATACATATACGACTGCTTTAAGATATTATGTACGCATGTGTCTGCTTTCGAAAAGACCCACAAAGACTGTCGTCCAAGCTTCATTGGTAGTCATCCAGGAAGTGCTGCCAATCTTGCAAGTTGTCTAAAACCCTGCCCCAACCTTTCCCTTTCATCTCAAGAGCTTCTCTCAACTCACTCCAGCTTGGGTGCTCCTGGCAACATGTAAGGCATTGCAGAGTTTACTTTGAATTCATGTTTCAAAGCAACTTGGGCCTAGCCCGGAGCAATCTGAGTTCCAAACCAGGAAACTGGCAAATGTGTCTAGGTGATATCCCCTTTAGAAACACGTCTTTTTCAACTTCTTGAAAAAGATCATGTGTCAAATATATTCAAATATATCATGACCATCCTGGACAACCCCACAATGCTGAGCCATTTTGCTTGATCCTGCCTGAAAATTCGGAAAGGCCATCTCTTGAAGGTTTCAGAAATTGGTGCTCACACAATGCCCGTTCCGGCAGCTTGACCGAAACGCGGAGCAAACGCAGGACCGAACGAATCTGAGAGCTCTTTGACTCTGTTGAGGAAAGACAAGACAATTCCTGTCAATGACCTCTAGATGTTCAAGCATTTAGACATATTTGGACATATTTAGACATATTTAGACATTTGACATCATGTGACACTCTCTTTGCAGGACCAAGTTTTTTTTGTTGCACATCTCTGCTTCGACAAAACGGGACCATTTTCTGCGGACGGCTTCGGATCTGAGCTGCTTTCTCTTTGAGCCAAAATTCACAGTTCATTGGACACTATGGACTGGGCAGTGAACTTCAGTGAGATCTGCCCTTCAAATCTCTTCAATGTACTTCACGGAAGATTGCGGACCAACTCAACTGTTCAACCATGTTCAACCCGACAATTCTTCCAACACATATAAGGCTCTTCAGTGTTTCTCTGATGCTGGCCCAATTCATAAAGTCTGGAACATCGTGAATTCTCTGCTGGACAGACTCAACGAAAGCTGGTTCTACACCTGTATATAACATTATTTAACCATAACAGGTGTAGATGGATATAATTTGGACCTCCCTGATTCGGGGTTTAGGCACATTGCTGGAACTGAAAAACAAACGCGCAAAACACACAGAGCAACCATTTCAGCAAATACAAGCCTTGAATCTGGTAACTGTTTCCAATCTATGGCATGCTATAGCAGTCATAACCTGACACCACAAGGACCAGCATTGGGTGCCCGCCACTCATGCGGATGGATTGACATTCTCGGTGACCTCGCCATGTCATATCCAATGGGTCCAATGGGGATGACATGGGATGACTATGATGACTTTCCTGGTCACCATGGGGATCCCATAGCAATCCATGGTGAAAACCATGGGATGCGCATGGATGCCATGGGTCAGGGTCCCCTGACCCGCTTGTAGGTCTCATCCAGGGCGCTACGTGCTGCCTCGGTTGGATGGGCGCAGATCCCCTATTGTAATCTATACTCAATCAACAGGGGCATTCTTAATGGCTCATATCGAATCCATCTGTGACTCAATTGACCATCTAATCCATCTATGACTATGACCTTCCACAAACAGAATAATTACTTGGAAGTGCTTGGGAGACTTGAAGAAAGTCACCAACGTTGTTCTGCCACTTGAGGGCAGCTTCAAGATGTTTCACGCTGTGACAGACTCTTTGCTGACTGCGTAGAAATCTGATCCAATCTCAATGAATCTAAAATAATCCATGCAAATCATAGTAGTCTTACGTAGACTTCCTTGATATAAATTGATATAATACACCCATCCACTACATCCACTGCATCCACTATCCACCTGAGGCCTCTTGGCGTCCGGTCCACGGAGAATCTTTGGTTCTCCAGTGCGATCCGCCGTTGGACCACCTGCTTGGGACGCTACCACTGCCACATCATGAAGAGTATGGACGACAAATCAATCGCTATCAATATAGAAAAACATATAGTTGTACAGTGTTATATATCATTATATCTCTAGTTACATATATATATATAGTTATATTTTTTGCACAAGCACACTGATCCATTTCGGTGCGGCTAGCAGTCTAATTCCCATCAGCCTGCCACTATTGGGCAAAGTCCCGGCCAATGGTGTGGCTATATTCCTTTGAATCCATAGCCATGCATTTCTGCACAAAAGGATCGCTGAGCTGAACCGATGCATCGAAGGGACAGGCCTCTAGCGATCTGCAAAATTGTACAGCAAGAGCTCTACTCATTGCTGGTGGGTACTCTTTGAGCACCCCTGTACGCCAGCATCCTTCCTCATCTTTACCAATTGCCGCACGGCGTGGCAAGTCTGTGGACAGGTGATGCTTGCGGAGTTCGCGCATGAGCTCCGGCATGTTGAGGACGAGCAGTCTGGTTGGTTTGGGTGTGGGAGCTCCAAGCAAGCCCTGGCAAAAACCAAATGATTGCACACCCGGCATTTGCAAAAGCCATTGCATGACTCCCAATCGCCATATCGATGGCATCACCTCCTCATCCGGCATCTCGGGATGCTCGAGGACTCCAAACCCGCCGACGATTGCCAAGCGAAAAAGCATTTCCAGTGAGAAGCATAGTAAGTGGTTGCCCACACTCACTTGCTCCACTTCGCGCAAGCTCAAGGACCCAAGTCCCCATAGCTCCTCTGCAGAGCGAACTGGTCGCGGTCCCCGTCCTTGCGCGGTCTTGTTCGCAAAGCGCGCTCTGCTCCATGTTTCACATGGGGGCCCACAAAGAAATGCTGCTACCATGCCCGAGGACGCATGCTCAAACCAAAACTGCTGCGTCGCTTCCACCGTGACGTCCCCCATGATGCGGTCCATGATGATGTCGAGGGAGACAACCGTGAGGTGGACGCCCTCCGCAAACCTGTTATAGAGCTTTTCCATAAAGAATTGCAAGTCTCCCTTCCTGCGTCGCCCACTGAACGCGTGCAGCACGATCTGGTGTCGCCCGCAAGGACGATGGATGTTGATCTCGGACATCTGAGGCATGCAAAGCGAATCGACCTGGCAATCTCGTTCAAGATCTTCCAAAACCGGAGAGGCAGAAGCCTTTGCCTCTCTGGATAATGCAAGAAATGGCCATGTCTCAACCTGTGTCAGCGTACGGATAAGTTGCAAAACCTTCTCTTTGGACAAGAGCTCCCATCCCTGTTGCTCCTCCTGAACGGTATGCATAAGTTCCCATAGGGTCGCTTTGCAATGCGTCCAAGCAATCTCGTGCTGCAGAATGATTTGCTTCATCCTCTCAAGGAGATTCTCATCCACTAATTGCTGCTGTTCATCCAGGATCGCCAGTGCAAGCGCATCATGTAAGTCCCAGTCAATCTGTGAAAGATCTTGCCCTCCTCGACCAGGCTTGAGCGGGCCGCATGCTTGTAATGGCGGCAGCCTGCCATCATGTCTGAGCTGCCTCTCCGCGTCTTCCCTGGAGCCAATGCCTGGAAGGGCCGGTCCTCGAAGGCGATGATGAAGCAGATAAGCCCGGCAAGCACTGCTCCGAAGAAGGTGCGACTGGACTTGCGCCACTGTGTGATATTCCCGGAGGCATGCCGTGCATTGCGTGCCTGAAATGTAGTATCTAATGGGGTTGATCTTGCCATGAGTGCGACAAAGGTGTGCACCCTCACCTCCCTTGGATTTCAACCGTATCTGGCAGCTCATGCATCCAAAACAAGGTGAATCTGCAGGAGGCTGTACTTGTGGCGCTTCCTGTTGCCAGAAGCCATGCTCGCTCAGCAGCCGTCTGATCTTCATGTGAAACTGTGTGCACGCAAAGCGGAGAGCATGTTGTTGAACAGCATGTCTTTCCGTGGGTCGAAGAAGGCCTTTCCAATAACTTCTGTGCCGCGTCATGATCTCCAACCATCGGTTCATGTGCTGCACAGGGTCACCAAGAGTGCATGTGTTGGAAAGGTTGCGCCATACCCATCGAAGGTCATCTTCAATAAGGCGGATCCATGTGTTGTCCTCATTGACAATGCCCCAGCACGCTGGTTCGCCAATGCTGCACAAGCACCCCAAATAGCGCAAACGCGAGAGGCGAAGAAGATCAGTCGGGGATGGCATACTCAATCGGAATAAGACCTCCTCGTCCGACATGGTGTCATCATGGCTGCGTCCCAAAAGACGTCTATAAAGCTTCATGATGGCAACATGAGCGCGGTGCTTGGTCATGATGTCCTTGAGCACCCAGGAGTCCGCACCATACAAAAGGCGACTCAGAATCAGGCTCCTGAAGATCTCGGTTCTTTTGCGCATGGATAAAGCTCCATTCTGATAAATAAGCTTTCGATGTTTGCTGAACGCCTGATGAGCAAGTGCTACCCGGCGACTCAACTCCATGCGAACTTCACCAGAGTGATGTAGAACACCTCCAAGATGCACATATTTGGTCACCAGATGAATGTGATACATGCCATACTCTCCCATCGCCGGGTAGCTGCCCGTAGCCAAGGGACCAAATAGCTCCTTGCGCCATTCTCTGGTGCCCCTCCCTTTCGGACTGATCATAAGCTCAGTTTTCCCCGGTCGGAGGTTGGGAGTCATAGCATGCTCACGGAAGACATCCAAAAGAAGGCTGGCAGCCACACCAATCTTCCGTCGAAGTCCTTCATTGGTGTCACTCCAAAGGCATAAGGCCATGTCATCCATCCAAACTGGCCCAAGGAAACGTTGGGCGGATGGCTCTTGTGTTTGGTTCACATCAAAGAGTGCTGGGCCCGCTTGCACAGGTACTTCAGAAAGAACATCAGCCTGAGCAAGCTTTTGTTCAAATTCACGTAGGACGCGAGCCAGAAGAAAACCAAACACCACATCAGCGTACGCATCACCAGGGCGTGTGCCCATTGTAGTGGCAACATAATCCTCTTGATTCGGCAGCTGAAAGTGTGTGTTTGAATGTAGGGCCTGAATGACCCTCTGAGCTGAGCGAGGCAATCCAGCAAGGACCAAAGAGTGTGGTTCCTGGAGGTGATTCCAGAGGTCGTGTAAAACATCTTGATCAAGGCCAAGTCTGGCTGCCAGCTGTGCAAGTTCTTGATCGCTGAAATCACCTGGCATCGCCAGCTGGCGAAGAACTCGATAGAAGGCTTCCTGTAAATCCACGAACAAAACTGCCGTTGGGTGGCCTTGGTCACGGTGCCATCGTAGAAACGCTCTGGTCAAATGGGCTCCCAAGGTCACGGGTACCTTTTGACGGCCTCCCAGTTGTTGGGCATGAAGGAAGGCTTCATAAAAACTTCTTTGATGGACTCTGAGCGTACGATGGATCACTTTACCCAGATTGGAAGAAAGAAGGATCGACCGGAATGCTTCACATGTATCTTTGGCCAACTTTCCCTTCCAAATTGGCATGACGAGGCCACCTTTATGAAGGAGTGGTTCATGGCCATGAGTAACCAACTTCAGCAATAACCCATAGAGCATCTTGGCAACCTCTTTGGGGTAATACTTGCAGAGTTCAGAGGGCACGCGATCAGGGCCATCAGCCTTTCCAGCCTTGACTCTGCGACACGCAGCCTCTAATTGACAAAGGCTCGGAATCTCCGAGATCTCCATACTGCATTGAGCATCACTGAGACTTGCAATTGATAGCACCCAATCTCTGTGAAGTTCTTGAGGTGAGACTCTCCTCCCTCCTTCCATCTCAGCGAAAAACTGGATCCACCTGTTCAGGGCCTCTGGGGCAGAATTGCAAGGTGCACCATCAGCATTTCGCACAGCAGGAAGTGGAGCAAGTCCCTGACGGAGTTTGTTGGAGCTCCCCATGAAGCCCTTCATCTTGTGCTGAATTTCTGAGGCCGCTGTCGATGCATCAATGGTACCCAAAACCTCCTGCACCTGTCTTGCCTTGTCGCTCGCAAGGTGTCTCTTCAATCCCCAAGAAATGGCACGAAAACTCACGAAGTGTTTGAAGAGGCAACATCGCAGGGTCGTGCCGTAGGCAAATGACTGATCACCTCCTAATGGGTCTGCTCCTTTCCATGCCTTGAAGACTCTCGCAGTCGCTTCACGCGCCAAAAGGGCCCTGGTTGTTTTCAGCTGTTTGCGATGAAAAAGTTTCTGTCTTCTGAGGTCCCAAGCCACCTTGGAGACGTACTCTTTCTTAGGCCGCTTGCGATCTTTTTGGCAGTGCTTCTGCAAGGTTGCATGAATGTGTGTGGTCAAAGCTTCATTCTGTGTCTCAACATCGATATTCCAAGCCGCCACCTGAAAGTTGCACAAGGTGGTGCTCAGGTTGTGCTTGTCAATCTGATTCCTGTCAAAGTTGCAATGCCCTCCCGGCTTGGGGACAGGGTTGCGACACTGGGTAGTCCACCATGACAACTCAATACCCGTAGCTGTGTGATCAGCAGTAAGATTTGCCAAGTCCAGGTGTTCCAGCAATTGCGAATGAACACATGCACTGAGTTGTCCCGCAGGGAGCATGACAAAATCAATGAGGTGAGAGCTTTTGCCGTCAGGATGATCCCATGTGTGACGCGGCCCTGCATGCACGGCACTGGTGACTGGGAGGCACAAATCAAAATTGGTCAGGAAGTGGCGCAGAAAAGGTGTGGAACTCGACGTAGAGAACCCATCCTGCAGAATATGTCTGCCATCAGCTGGTCCAGGCGCTGCATTTGCATCAGCACAAACATAGAGTTCAGCTTCCTGTACTTGATGATCAATCATAACTATATATATAATATATATACATGACTCATATTTCATGATATTTCATGATAGTTCTGTCAAATCCATTCAACACCATTTTTTTCGGCAACTCTCCCACCTGATCCAACCTTCCCCGCGCCTCCCTTCGCACATGTGGCAGGTTCCAGTTATGCACCAGCTGTCGGACAACCACATCCGGCTCCTCCGGGTGCTCTCAAATGAAGAGGAGACCAACATCAAAAACTTATGAAAAGTGATGAAAACTGGTTACTTTCTATAGTTTTTCTGCGTTGTGCCATGTTGTGCCTTGAAAAGAAATGCAGAGCAACTCTATTCTAAACAGGATTTACTTGGATTTACAAATTGTCAGTGGCGCAAGACTTGTTCAAAACTGCAAACGCCCTTCGGGTCGCCTGCGCAGAGGCCTCCAGCATGTCTACCACCTGATTGACATAGGCCGCCTGGAGCAACGAAATAGTGAACCAGTCTGTGAATGTCTGTGACTATGTCTTGGTCTCTTATGGTCTCTGTGACTTTGGAATGACAAAAACGACATCCATTTGACTTTGTGCATCTCACCATTCCGTACCCAAGGTTGCAGGCCTTAACCATCCTTAACCTGTACCTGAATCTGGATTGATCTGATTGCAACATCATCCCAAATCTGGCGCAACTTGATGCTACACATCATCTTCCACATCCTTATACTCTGAATTTTATGAATTCATATGATTTCTATGGATCTATTATGATCTATTGCGTTGCAAATTAAGTTCGCCAACCATTTCTGGTTGGTTCTTTTTGTATCACCCTGAAACATCGCCACTCAAGATCCTGCCTTGAGCCGAGCTTCGGTGAGTGCCTGCGTCTGAGCGGCCTAGGCAGGAGAATTTGAGGCGACCCTTCGACCACTGACCTTTGGGTAGCATGGGTAGCATAAACAGCATTGCATGTGTATATCATGTCACATAATCATGTCACATAATAATGTCTATCCAGGTTTTATTCTTCCTAATTTGCTCTGGAAAACTGCTGCCCAAACATATTCAAGATGACTACATTGATTATGACGGGCATCATTTTGATGTCGCGTGCTTTGATCCATCTTCCGTTGCAGCCCTAGTCCTCCAAATTTGCTGCCGGTGCCTCCTCGACTGTGCTGGTGAGGACTTCCTCCAACGTTGCGAGATGAATAAAAACCAATACACAGGACACTATAGATACTGCGATTTCGCATTTGGATGAATTTGCTAATTTTCTCACTCAAAGAACACTTATATGATGTGTTATATGATAATTTGCTCACTCAAAGAAGATTTATGCGTTTTGAGTGATGTGTTTTACTGTCGGACCCACATCATGCAGTTCCCGTGATTTGATTTGCGCAGCAAGCTGTCCAACGCTCAATAGCTCGGTCCAAGTTGCCCCAGCAGCCCAGCATTCCCGAGCATTCAGAACTCAACAGCTTCGATTTCAAATGTTTCAGATTGTTTTCAGTGTTTGCAGATTGTTGTAGATCTTTGTAGATACTCTGATCATCTCTGATAATCTTTCCAATTAATGGCAACACCGGATTAATACCCCCCCTCACAAGGTCAGATGGACCTTGTAAGGTCTTTCCTAGTTTCCCCCCTAAATAAACGCCCCCTTGGAAGGGGTTGATTAATAAGGGGAACCCTCTGGTTATTATGAATGGGGGACATGGGCTCATGGGGGGTACCCTTTGGGAGCTATCCAAACTGATGATTTTTATACAGAATTCAATTAGAAATCAATCATTTGGGGAATAGTTTTTTTTCAAATTTTCATGTTCATGAGGTTTCAACTTAAGTATAGATAAGTATAGAATAAGGAACCCATTTGAAAATAAAGAGAGTTTGAAAATAAAACAAAATGGGATTTCAGCACTGGAGGTTGATTAATCAGGTCCAGGCAAAAGAGTTCATTAATCCAGGGGGACCACCTGTCTTTAAGTTACAAAAAAAAATGGGGGCAGTGGGGGTTGATTAATCCTGACTTGACATTATCATAGTACTGTACCAGAGAATAGTTGTTGTACATATTCTGCGAGTTCTTGCAATGGAAAAGGCCAAGAAAACCTGTGGCCACAGCCAGGGTGTCCTCCAAATAGGAGTCCACAGTTCCCTGGTGGACGCCCATGATTTGGCGGAACATCTCATCCTGGCAATGCAAAAAGCAGAGATCTTCCTCCCATTTACAACTGGCAGAAGACTTCAAGTAACCTCAACTTACTGCATGTATATGCTTGTATCATGTTACAATGTTGTATCATGTTGTATCATCCCAAAACAAATTTCAGAAAGATATATGAACTTTTCTGTATTATCAACTTTTCTCATGTGGCAGTGTGTCAAAACCAATAGTACCCCTTTTTTGTTCACATCAAAATAGCTGGGATTTATGGATGTTCATCCCCCTAAAAATGGTATTAATAGGTATTGATCCATACCCATGTGGTATCAACCCATCCCAAAACATCCAAAAAAACCCAAAAAACCTCCCGAGCTCGGAGTCGCTCTTCGGCTTGACGACGCCCGCTCTCCATGGCCTGGATACAGGATGGAATCCCAAACATCACTCGTCATCACTACAAATATATATTATATATATATTATATTATATATAATATATTATATATATATATATATTATATTATATATTATATATTATCTATTATATATTATATATTACATATTAAATATTATATATTATATATTATATATTATATATAATATATTATATATTATATATTATATATTATATATTATCATGTTGTATAGTATAAGTTATATATTATATTATATTAAATACATGTATATACATGTATATATTTGCTATATATCCTACCGTGAAGGTCTCCAGGCCAAAACTTGATAGCTATAAATTAAACATAT
>Ga0126342_10003955_pt1 | contig 24915 bp, 25 predicted proteins | sample Cyp1metagenome_FD_92528 | JGI IMG/M metagenome (GOLD analysis project Ga0126342, IMG submission 92528) | Coral microbial communities from Lord Howe Island, Old Settlement Bay, Australia - Cyphastrea 1 metagenome | ecosystem: Host-associated > Invertebrates > Cnidaria > Coral ...
CAAACTGTATGAAATACAAATTTCACCTGAAAGGGGTCTTCGCAATTCCCTGAAATTTCCCAGCTATTTTGGCATGGAATATGTTCGGCCCTGGAATATGGGCAAGAAATTGCTAGAATTATTTTGTCATCCAACTATAGTTCTTTCATCATCATTGGATCCTAGTTATTGGGGATAAATATATATATATATATATATATTTTCCGTAAATATCCCATTATATTTCCAATAAATAATATTTTCTGTTGATTAAATCGTCATCCTCCAAAGCGAAAGTATGTTGCTTGTCATCAAACTTTAGCCATTTAGTTACTTCATCACCATAGACCTTAGCTATTCAGAAGCCATAAACCAACTATAATCCACTTCTGGGAAGAACAAAGGTAAAAGATCCTCCAATTATAACGGAACCATAAGATAAAATAATTGTAGACCCAGTTATCCAAACTTTATAATATAGCCAACTAATAGCTGGTTGGTGGTTTCAACCATCTTGGAAAATATTAGTCAATGGGAAGGATTATCCCATATATTATGGAAAGTCATAAAACTCATGTTCCAAACCACCAACCAGAATATACCCTCTGGTAATTTAACATAACTATGGAAAATTACCATAGAAATAGTGAATTGTCCCATGACAAATGGTGGATCTTTCCATAGTTATGCTGGTTTACCAGAGGGTAGTCTTCTTTGATCCTGTGGCAAGACTACCATGGCACCAGCTGCACAAAGTTCTGGGATCCAACGATTTTCCTGCAACCGAAGATCCGACCCTTTTCCGCCGACCCTTGCGCCGACCAGCAACCAACCAAGATCCACCATCCGAAAATGAACTGAAGAGTTTGTAGATAAACAATACATATAGTTATATATATATATTTATCCATACATAGTTTACTTAATATATCCCAACATCAAAAAAATGGCTGTTCATAGCCACACGCGGGATAATTAAAAAAAAAACAATAGTTATACATAGTCATATCATGTCATATCACCATTATATCACCATTTTGTCACCATGTTTGTTGGTTAAACCAGCATATCATCCAACTATCTTTCAAATCCAACGAGCTAATTCAACAGATCCAACGATAGCAATCCACCAAGATCCTCCAAACTAGAGCTACTTCATCACCATAGACCCTAGTGGGGGAGCAAGCAATAACATTCATATCCCACTCATATCCCATGAAATTCCCATGAACTTCCATTGGAGATAACCACAAAAAGAATGGTATAATTTTATTGGGATATTTCATGGGCCAAAATCTTCCTAGAAGTAATGCTAGAGGAAATTTCTTTGGTGAATATCCCATGATCCACTAAAAACCAACTATAAATGTACTTATATCATGTTAAATATCCCCATCCCCCAACGAGAAAAACCAACAGATCCACCAACACTCAGATCCACAAAGAAGCTGACGAGTATTGACGAGTTTGTAGATAAGCAACAATTAAAGTCATATCACCAAATATTTCAATATCGGCATACTTTTGCTGAAAACACCATATCATCAAACTATCATCCACCATATCTATCGAAAATCCAAACCCAAACTGATAGTTGGTTTGTTGGATTTCCGTCATCAGTCATATCATCCAACTCTCTTCCAAATCCGGTTGGTGGTATACCTACCCCTCTGAACAATATGAGTTCGTCAGCTGGGATTATGACATTCCCAATATATGGAAAGTCATAACCCAGCCATGTTCCAGGTTTTGTTGGCTTTTTATCCCATTTCTTCATGATGAACTCCTGGTTTCTACGATACGAATTACATCGAATGTCAGTGATATCATCCAACTCTCCAAATCCAAAGAAGCTGAAGAGTTTGTAGATGATCACCGGCTCCATGACGTTCAGCTCCAGCTGCCCGGCCTCTGCGCCGAAGGCCACCGTGACGTCGTTGCCTCGGGTGACCCCAACGACAGCCGAAATGGCCGCTGGTCATGGGAGAATCAAAGGAAAAGGTCGGTTTTATATGGGAAAACTATGGAAAAACGTGGACAATCCTGGGACAATTGTGGGAAAATATGGGAACACCATCGGGAAAATATGGATTTATATGGGTGTTTTGTTTTTTCATGGGGATGTATGAAGAGAAAATGTGGTAAAATGGAATATTCATTGCATGTACCAATTGATATAATCCGTCAATGATGTGCAAATTGTTCCATTGATTTCTTTTTGGGTATATACAAAGGAAAGGATTGGTATATAAGCAATAGATGGGCATTGATCAAACATTGTCAAACTATTGTTGGGTGGGTCCAATCACAAAGCCGTCTGGGATAGTTAGAGCAATGTCGCAGAGCCATCGAAGTATCTTGAAGGCCCAGTAAGAACAAACCAAACTTATGATTTCCATAAAACCTGAAACTTGTAGTTGTATTATAAAGCCAAAATCTATCAACCCCCATTGGACACAATAACCATTTATCCAGTTTTCTTTTAATTATATAGGGTGACATATATTTTCCAGTTTAGGGTCCCCAGTATTGACCCTAAGTGACTCTAGTTGCAACCAGCACTCTGATATCTACCCTGAAGACAATCACCATGTCCATCACCAGCTTCCGCAGCATCATCTTTCAAATTCGTGGCTTTTGTTTGATTTATGTCGTCACTCTAGTTAAATCTTATCAGAGAATATATCTACAATGAATCCAACAGCTGTCCGAGCACTGTATAAGAATTCCTATAAGAAATTCAAGGGCTGGATTTGTTTCCCGCGCTGCCAAGGGGCCGATGGCTTCAAAGGCGCACATGTTCATGACTTCCTCGGGCAGGAATCTCAGTGGAACCAGAACACGTTGCTATCATCCACAGGGTGCCACCCAGTTATGTTTGGTTTTTAATCTCTATGAACTATAGTTACTAGAGTTGCTAGAGTTACTATATATAGTTATCTCAGTTTTATTTCACAAAAACAACTTTCTGGTTGGTGGTTTTAACCCCTCTGAAAAATATTAGTCAGTTGGGACTATTATTCCATATATTATGGAAAGTCAAAAAAAAGTTTTGAAACCACCAGCCAGCTTTAGTTTATTGAAGTTTCAATGGATTGGTTTAAGGGAAAATTTACAGGAAAGCCCCATATTTAATTGGAAAATCTATGGTTTCCTGTAGATTTTCCCTTAAACCAATCCATTGAAAGTTATGCTCACGACTGACGGGCCCCATGTCACTACCAAACGCCCGCCCTGGATTCACGGCGAGTTTCAGGAATCACTGGATTCACCTTGGAACGGCGGCGGCAAGCGCGGATTCACCGTGAGGAAGGCACAAGCTCTGGTAACGTAAGGCCCATCACGATTGAACATGGCCAAAATGCCCATACAAATAGTTGATTTTGCTAAAATGAATATTGTTCCATAGCTTTCTTAGTTTACCAAAGGACATGTGATTCCGAGGAACATTCCTGGTAGACGGAGTCCTATTTTCTTTGAAATGGACTATTAGGTTTGAGATTTGAGATGATTTATGATTTAAGAGCTACATCTTTGGTGGCATTGCCAACTAACGAAGTGAACTCGGACAATAAAATTCCAATGGATGTGGGATACGAAGCAACGAAGATGGGATGTAGCCACAACCTCGAGAGACATATGTTCGTTAAATTTGAGATGAAGCTAATTCGAAGCAAACCATTCCTGCTTCGTCTGCTTCAAAAATCTTTGAAGATCTTTGAAGCCCTTTACAGACTACAGTAGTCATCATCATCAACATCCCAGGTAGGATGAAATATGGGGATCAAAACATCTGCCCAGAGGGATGAACATGGATGAACCACACTGAAAAATCGATTCCAATGGACCCAAAAAAATGAAGCAAAGCAGAGATCTTCGAAACGCAGAAATCAAGTCTTATGGGTGTAACTTAAAAAATACTTAGGAAACATAGATATGGAATATGAACCATGTTCGATCATGTTTTTCTTTCAATCATTGGAAAGCCATGTCAATTTTGGTACCCAATGAGTGCCCCCCAAAAATCCTCAGCAAGTCACCTTGCCAGGCATGATCGAAGAGCCAGGTGCCTGGCGCAAATTTAGCCAAGCGAAGGCTGGGATTTTTGTGGAACCAGACTTGCTATGAGCGGGGAGTTTGATAAACACGTGTATATAAAATATGTGTATATATATATGTAGTTATGTGCATATATGTAACTGTATATATATATATATTGTTATGTGTACATATAAGATCAATTGTATTAAATAATATCAAGTACAACCTCTTAACGCGCCCAGTCTTTTTGCACTGGCCCTCCCATCAGCACTTGGCCCAGACCATAAATATACGCGACGAGCAACTAGTAGTACAATCTACTATTCATGAATAAACATTGATAAACTACATATATATGTGGTAAACAATATTGATACTACTATTTTTGTTGATACAAAGCTTATCACATGGTACAAGTGATACACAGTTTACTACATAAGTATGCATCTTTAGGCTCTCATCTGTACGGCTCTCTTTGAACATAAGATACCCATGGATACCCTGGGTACTGCAACATTTGATGCTTTATTACCATCTTCCCTCTTATATGAATTTGCAATGTTGATCCATTCATTAGCCATTTCCCACTAAATCATTCAAAATCTCATTACTCCACTTTCACTCGCTAAATCCACATGAAATTGGCATATATCATCATGTTTCATCATATATCTACGGGTTGATCATTAAATTCCTAATGACAAAAACCATAACTGCTGGGTACATCCTATAGTCATCCTATTCTCAGAGCAATTCTCCCCATAGCGTTCCCACCTTGGCTGGCAGATTGATCTCGCTCAAGCCACAGCGAGGACCGGAACTCAAGAGCCTCAAATCCTGGGGATCCAGCGCAGCTTTTTCAAGAGCTACGAAACAAATCTTTAGGTTTATGAAACATATTACTTTCATAAAATAAATAGTGAATAGAGTGGGTTTATGAACTTAAAAACACTGTGGGGTTTCATGAACGATATAGTGAATATAGTGGGCTTATGAACTTAAAACACTGTGGGGTTTCATGAAGGATATAGTGAATAGAGTGGGTTTATGAACTTAAAAACACTGTGGGGTTTCATGAACGATATAGTGAATATAGTGGGTTTATGAACTTAAAACACTGTGGGGTTTCATGAAGGATATAGTGAATAGAGTGGGTTTATGAACTTAAAAACATTGTGGGGTTTCATGAACGATATAGTGAATAGAGTGGGTTTATGAACTTAAAAACACTGTGGGGTTTCATGAACGATATAGTGAATATAGTGGGTTTATGAACTTAAAAACACTGTGGGGTTTCATGACAGATATAGTGAATATAGTGGGTTTATGAACTCATAAACACTGTGGGGTTTCACGAAAGAGATAGTGAATATAGTGGGTTTATAAAATTATAAACACTGTGGGGTTTCATGAAAGATATAGTGAATATAGTGGGTTTATAAACGAACTTATAAACACTAAGGGGGTTCATGAAAGATATAGTGAATATAGTTGGTTTATAGACTAACTAATAAACATTGTGGGATTTCATGAAATATATAGTGAACATAGTGGGTTTATGAACCAACTTATAAACACTGTGGTGTTTCATGACAGATATAGTGAATATAGTGGGTTTATAAACGAACTTATAAACACTAAGGGGTTTCATGAGAGATACAGTGAATATAGTTGGTTTATAGACTAACTAATAAACACTGTGGGATTTCATGAAAGATATAGTGAACATAGTAGGTTTATGAACCAACTTATAAATACAGTCGGGTTTCATGAACGATATCGTGAATATAGTGGTTATGAACCAACTTAAAAACACTCTGGGGTTTCATGCAAGATATAGTGAATATAGTGGGTTTGTGAACCAACTTAAAAACACTGTGGGGCTTCATGAAAAATAGAGTGAATAAAGTGGGTTTATGAACCAACTTATAAACACTGTGGGGTTTCATGACAGATATAGTGAATAGAGTGGGTTCGTGAACCAACTTAAAAACACTATGGGGGTTCATGAAAGATATAGTGAATATAGTGGGTTTGTGAACTAACTTAAAAACACTGTGGGGTTTCATGAAAGATATAGTGAATAAAGTGGGTTTATGAACCAACTTATAAACACTGTGGGGTTTCATGAATGACATAGTGAATATAGTGGGTTTATGAAACAACTTATAAACACTGTGGGGGTTCATGAAAGAGATAGTAAATATAGTTGGTTTATAGACTAACTTATAAACACTCTGGGATTTCGTGAAAGATAGTGAATATAGTGGGTTTATAAACCAACTTATAAACACTGTGGGGTTTCATGAAAGATATAGTGAATATAGTGGGTTCGTGAACCAACTTAAAAACACTGTGGGGGTTCATGAAAGATATAGTGAATATAGTGGGTTTGTGAACCAACTTGTAAACACTGTGGGGGTTCATGAAAGATATAGTAAATATAGTGGTTTATGAACCAAATTAAAAACACTGTGGGGTTTCATGAAAGATATAGTGACTATAGTGGGTTTGTGATCCAACTTAAAAAACACTGTGGGGTTTCATGAACGATACAGTGAATATAGTGGTTTATGAACCAACTTATAAACACTGTGGGGGTTCATGAAAGAGATAGTGAATATAGCGGGTTTGTGAACCAACTTAAAAACACTGTGGGGTTTCATGAAAGAGATAGTGAATATAGCGGGTTTGTGATCCAACTTAAAAACACTGTGGGGTTTCATGAAAGATATACTGACTATAGTGGGTGTATGAACCAACTACTGTGGCCTTACCTTGTAGAATCGCAAAATTGCCTGGTTCAATGTGGATGTCAACTCCGCTGTGGAGACTCGTGGCGAATCTGCCAGGCTGTGCCGAGCATCGTTACATATCTTGGAGACCTGCGGCGAGGTGAATCAGCCATTCGGCTGTAGTTGTCATTTTCAGATACACCGATATGGCGTCGCTAGAAGCACATCGTATCCAAGAAATATACTGAGCATCATCTATAAGAAGAGGTATCGGTATCACCGTGATGATCCATCGGAAATCCTAAGAATCCGAAGCAATCCTATGATCAAAACAGGAGGTGAATTCGTCACGCCTTGGCAGCGATACGCCGGAGCATGCCAGAGAAGTAGATCATGTCCTTAAAGAAAGTGTCAAGAGTTTGTTTCATCGTGTCCGATAGAACATTGCAATATCCATGGGTTAATGATAATTATTGAAAATGGCCATTTACAGTTGATTTACCCATTAGAAATGGTGATTTTCCATAGTTATGTGTTAGTTTACCAGAGGGTATTTGGGATTTCATCATGAAACATGCGATACGATGGGATGCCGATACCATATCTTGGGGTTTCATGAACATCCAGCGAGAGCCAGCGAGGGATTTTTTCTTTCGTGAACCACATGGTACCAGGAATTTAAGATGCAAAAATTCGAATATGTTACTGATTGGTGGTTTCAACCATCTTGAAAAATATGAGTTCGTCAATGGGAAGGATGACATCCCCAGCATATTATGGAAAATAAAAAGCCATGTTCCAAATCACCAACCAGCTTAAAAATGCTGGAATAGAATATGGTTAGAACCAGGTATATTCTAACATATCCTCCTAACCAAAAACAAACACATGGTACCAGCTATTCTAACTTTATGGAAAATTCGTTAGAATTGTTAGAATATGTTAGAATAGCTGGGTAATAAAGCTATCTCAGGATGATTGTAATGGGCAAAAAAACGGTATGATATAACCAAATCTCTTCTGTGGTAAGGGCATCTCTGTACAGTTGATACGGCTATTCCATTTTTGGATAGTTATGATATGCTAAAATTATCCACAATATATTGAGAAATACAAGCCTCTCTATAGTCACCAATAATTTCTTTCAAACTGCTTACATCGATCAGGGGACTGTGTACCTAAATTCCTGAAATGGAGATGCCTAAAAAACATGCGGGGCCAGCACCAGGCGTATGTCATGGAATGCTCCCCCCTTTATTTTTGGGGGTTTCCATAAGTCATGGGGGTACCCCAATAGCTGGATGGTTTATTTCATGGAAAATCCTATTAAGACACCCCCCCTATTGACTTTGATATGATGTTGTCTCGAGAATCGGTTGATGACAGGGTAAATCCCAATGATTCGTCATGACTTACTGGTGCTAAACGTAGGGAATGGATGGCAATGGGGGTTGCTGGGATCACGAAATTGATAGCTAGCCAGTGGATCATTCCAGAAAATTCCCTACTAAGCACCAGTAAGATGATGAATCGCTCAATTTTCACATCCAGCCATCTCCCCCCACCGTCTCGGCAAGTCGCTCCCACACTACTGGAGGCTTCGATCAAATCATCTGCCAGAATCATGGGGTGGCCCGTGACGGAGCGTAACTCCTGGGGCGAGTTGCAGGGCCGTTCGGGTTGCAGGTCAGGGTTGAAAAACGGGGATGTATAACCACATATATAACCACATATATAACCACATATAACCACCAAGAATTAAGCAGATGTTTGTAAAACTGACCTCAATGGGAAAATATCATAAAATATTTCCAAAAACTGTAAGAATGGTGATAAACCAACCTCAATGGGGAAATAATGTTTTTTTCACAGGGAATATCTATCATGGAATTTGAGTCTTTTCCCAATGGAACGTTGATCATGTTGATCCCATTTATCCGATACGGTGTCATGACGGCTTGCGAATTGAAAGCCATGGCCAATTTATGGATGATTTATAGCTATTACTGTAAGCCTGGTGATTCTCCATAGTTCAGCTGAATTCTCAGAGGATAGAGGTTGTGTTCGGATCAAATCCGCAGTTTCGTTGCCTTTTTTTCAAAAATTCCACAGGAATAGAATTTGTGGCATGATTTGTTTTCAGCATAAGCCATAGCTGCCATAGCAGTTCCAGAATGTTCCACATGTCCAGTGGCAACTTTTTTTTACCCATCACGTCGGTTTCTCATACTTGTTGTGTTGGGGGGGCTGGATTAGCAGTTCCACTCTGAAGAATTCTTGGGCCTGCAAAATCCATCGAATGTTCTACTGCCTTGTGATTGAAGAGAAACACTAAAGGAAATGTTTGCTCAGCTCCTAATGGTTTCATCCCACACTCTGGTGACCATGGTGGCTGGTCGCTTGAGCTACACAGCCTGAAAGTCACTTGGGGTCATGGAACTTCCCAGGAGTGGAGTAACATTACATCATCATTACATGAATATCACCAATATGAATGGTTATATCACTCATATCCACTCAATTCATCTTCCATTCATATCTCATTCATATGCCATCACGATATCACCTTAAGAATAGACTATGAGTCAGACGATAGACTCATCTGATCTCAGAGGCAACAGCCACGACTAATTGTACCTTGATGTCTTACATACAAGATCATACAAGTGTGTATACATATATGGAGATGTTCCTAAAATAGGGCTACCCCAAATCCACCTATTTTTTTTTCCGATCACCTTCCATATTTTCATATGTTGGGTTTTTTTGTTGCTTTGTTTCCCAAAGATCTTCCATTTTTTTCGAATACTTTAAACCTGGTTGGTGACATACCTATTACCCCTCTGAAAAATGATGGAGTTCGTCAGTTGGGTTACTATTCCCAACTGAATGGGAAAAAATATATTGATTTTTTCAATATGTTTATCCCAACATATATATATATAATTATATATAAGTGGTTGATTGATATATCCCAACATATATATATATATAACATGTTCCACACCACCAACCAGGGATATATCAATCCACCGGGCTTTTCCCCATGGTGCGCCTGCACCGCCACCTGAGAGAAGTGGGGATCCGCCGCGATGCCGGTGCCGATGGCCGTGCCGCCCAGATTCGAGGTGCAGAACCTACGGTGGCTGATAGATGTACCATTGGTATCCATTGGTAAGGATATCATAAATGGATGATATATATGGTATAGCAACTATAGTAAGGATATTGGATAGTACCATTTATAGTAACTGATGATAGATGTACCATTTATAGTAACTGATAGATAGCCAGGGTGATATATTCTAAGATCAATTCTAAGTTGAGAGTTGAAGGTATAAATGGATGGTGACTTGATGGATCTTGATGGCATATGGGGATATGCCACTGATGAATACTGATTTATAGTGATCACCATTGGTAAGGATGATGAGTTCTGGTATACACGTAGATACCCAGAAATGGTGATTCCAAGTTGAGTATATAGTTGAGTTCTGGCCACTCATCGAACGGGACTATTGATGTTTAAATAAATTCCATCACCATAAATCCATAAATCCCAGCCTGCAACCATAAAGCAACTTGAATACCTATCATTTGGGGGACCATCAACTAGTAATTTGAAGTGCATGTGATTTGATGATGATTTCCCTAATGAAGATTGTGATTCAATGGAGAGATCGTGGTCTTTTTCATTATCCTATTACCCTACCCTTAAAGTAACCAATTTCGACGCAAATCGTGATGGTTAGGGGTCAGGAATAGGATACTCCAACGTTTTACAAGTTTGCCAATTTTGGTCATTTTTCGTGGCAAATTTCCTGTATCTGATTGGTGATTCAGCCACCCACACCTAGCTAGCGATGCCTAAGGAATTCAGATTCCGTCAGCGGATGTGAAGATTAGAGACATCCGGTAAGGGTCTTCGGAAAAGTCATTTTTTTTCATCAGGAATGTGACCTCTCTCTCCCTCTCTCCCTCTCTCCCTCTCTCTCTCTCTCTCTCCCTGCTTATGTGTAGATCAACACTTTCACGATATGTTTTTCCATTGCCAGCTCCGATTACCAAGGGTTTTCTAGGATGTCATATCTCCAGACACGGGCCCGTTGATTATCCATGCTTCATATATAGGGTTCGCCCAATAATATTCCAGAATTGAACCAATGAAGAAACCTCAAACTTTGCTGAAGTTCAAGAAACACTTTAAAGTCTTCAAACTTCAAAACCCCACCATTCCCCACCATTCGTTGTGTGGCACCTGTTGACCGCATTGCTCAGGGCATCAATATCGCTGGCCACCGAATTCCCGTAGGCATGGAATTCCTGCCCCAGGGTCCTCGGCATGACAGATACGACAGGCGGCACTGTTGATGTCGCACCTTACCTCCTTATTAAATAGGGGATATCTGACTAGTCTAGCTCCTTAGCTCCTTCTGACCACTGGATAGCTGAAAACTTGGAGTCGTTGGCCGTGGAACAATCTATCTGTATATTGTATATTGTTGTTCATTGAACACAATGATTTCGGAGGTTTTTGACCACTGAAACTTGGATTTCAACAGATTTCAATTTCTAATGATTTCAACATAAACAACAGAATAATGTTTACCAGGTGTTAGTAAAACCCTAAGGCCCTAAAGCATCTTCAAAGGAAATTGTGCCGCAGCCAATTTTGCTCTATCCGTCACTTTAAAGACCGACTCCCCCTCGGGGAGCCCAATAATCACAGGATTGTGCCATGCACCCCCCAAGTAAAAACTTTGGATAAACATCAATGGGTGCTCACTGTGTTTCACCATGATTATCACCAACAATCGCTCACACACATCTTCTCATTGGTACCTTCAATATAAATGACCAACCTTAGATTCCCCCAGCTACAGCCAAAGATTAGTTAGATTCGTTCGTACAAAAGCAACCATCAAAGGTCCCAAAGGTTGATGTTTGACGTAGTATCATGAGTATAACTGTAACATAGGGGCAACAACCAGCAGATCGCATCTACATCCTTTTGCCTTGAGAATGTCAGAATATATGTACGTATATATATATATAATTGTAAATATCATATATATAATTGTAAATATCGCCATATATATATATAGTTCCAGTCAGAAAATGTCAGAAACTATGACTTGTCAGGGGATGTTTTCACCAAGAAACATCGGGACGGCGTCTTGCAACTGGGTCCGGCCCATCTTCACCACATCGGCGAATTCCTCTGCCTTCTTGAAGAAACTCTTGCCTCAGCGGCTGGCAGAAATTGCTATCTAGTCCTAAAAACATCCCCCCCAAAAAAAATCGATAGCATGATGTGTAGATCAACATCGGGCTTTTTCAGGGCATTGATAGATTGAAGAAAGTTGAGAGACATACTCACCATTAATCATTAATCATTATTAACCAGTATTAACCATGCATTCTCAACCATTGTTAACCATTAACACAACGTAAAAAAACAATCCAACTCTCCAACTCACATCCACCAGGACCCCAGCAGCCAGCACCTTATCGCCTCGCGGCTCAAGAGCTTGATGGCGTTCAGCAGCTCCGAATGCATCAGGATACAGGCCAACTTCGCAGAGGTGGGATAGGAATCATTCGTCGATTGCCCTGACGTGGCATGGCCGTGGCATGGCGGTGAAATCTGAGAGTTTAAGTGATGAAAGATGGAAGGTGGATTGAGAAATGTATTTTATGATATACATCCAAATTATAAGGGAAATTCCAAAAGGAATTGATATACTATATTTATGAATTATGAATGATGTTTTTTTTGACTCTTTGGATACTTTGGCACTTCCCTTTTGGTTTCCAAAAAACACTGTCCAGGTACAGCTTCCGGTGGCGAACAAACCCGGCTGGGTATGGCAAAATTCATCAATCCAAAATTGTCTGGTGCGTTTACAACAAACCCATGTGCTCCATCTGTGGAATATTTACCTACATTTGGGCAATGAATAACTGCGTCATCTTGCGACTAAATGTTAGTTTTTTTATTCGACACATGTAGCGTTAGGGAAATTAGCTAGTTCAATCCCCATCCTTTTTCGCCATACGCAATGGCTCAAACTTGAACAAAGGGGATGTAAACAAACAACAAAAACGCTTCACTATCATCACTTGGTGCCTAATCGTTCGTTTCCGTCCACTTAAACAGTGAATCTGAAGCATTTTGCACCTATCAACGGAACCTAAAAACACTTGGTACCTATATAATTACAACATGTCTTTTTCACTTGGAACCTAATCATCTAGCCGTTGTGGCTTGTACATCTTCGTGCCCGAAAAAGGGGCCTTTGTTGACGTCGTCGTTGGGGCTGCAAAACCTGACGTGACGACGGGATTTTTACATGGGATTTGATACAACACGGATATATTTACAATATATAAATATTAGTATTAATCACTGTTGGATATAATCATAAAATGGGTATTATAATTGGATATAACTGGATAACAGGGATAAATATACCATAGGGTTACTAGTATTAATGGGATAGAATTGGAATATAAGGGATATATAAGGGATATAAAGATGTAATGGGAATCTAAGAATGGAATAGTAAGACAAACCATTCCCAAAGTTACCATCTATATTGGGATTTAGCCTCTGGAGCTTCTAATGTTTGCCTTTCTTGGGGATACCCTCCAGTGGCAATGGGAGATTCCCGAACAAATAGAGGTTTATACTAGTAGGTGGGAAAATCATCTGCAAATAGAGATTTTCCAGCAAACCGTGTTTGATAACACTGGAGGCTAATGAGATTTAATGGGGTCAATATCCAATATATATACACATATATAATTTATTATAATTGTGAGATAAGCAAAACATGGAATAGACAACCATCAATAGTGATTCAACCAAATTTATCCTAGCATCAATTAACATATCAAAAATGAATATTACTAAGGTATATTCGGATAAATCAATTGGGATATCTCAGTTTATCCTAGTAATATTCCCATCATGGATCATGGAGATTGAATGGTGTAAAGTTGCTAGGATAATCCCTGAGAAAGGTGCCCCCCAGCCTCACTGGCTGGCTGGGTGGGTTTTTCATTGGATTTTTGACGATGATCCACGGCATTCAGCAAGGATCCAAACGTAGGATCCAAAGGTTTGTAGCCATACTGTACTTCCAGAACAAGAACAAGAACAAGAACAAGAACAAAAGGAACAAGAACAAGAACAAGAACAACAACAAGAACAAGAACAACAACAACAACAGCAGCAGCAACAACAGCAGCAACAGCAACAACAGCAACAACAGCAACAACAGCAACAGCAACAGCAACAGCAACAACAACAACTAGAAGAACAGGAACAAGAACAAGAACAAAAACAAGAAAAGCAATAACAGCAATAACGGCACCACCACCAACAGCAACACCAGCAGCAAGAAGAAGAGCAAGAGCAACAGCAAGAGCAACAGCAAGAGCAACAGCCGTTTTGGAGTATGGGTAAATCGGTAAATCACCATTTTTAGGCTAACCTATGAAACCTATGTCCCAACCATTCCCAATCTATGCGTATCCCGCTTGGTCTGGTGGCCAAGGGGCTCATACTGGCCCTTCTCATGGCCCAATAACTCCAGCGCACGGTTCGCAATGACCTACCATGGAACCGTGGAGTCTGCACGAATGGAGGATGGAAACCAATAAACATGGGGATTGAACCTTCATGACATTTGGAATTCAACCAACCAAAGGTCCAATCAAACCAACGAACATGGGAAATTCTTCAACAATAAAACTTGGAATAACAACCATCGGTGATTTTGAATTTCACCAACAAGAAAACCAGCGAAAATAACCAATGAAAATAGGCTACCAACGAGAAAGAGCTCATACAACTAAACAGGAGAACCTGGCAATGAATATGGCGATTTTACAAACGGAAATGGAGAACTGGGATGGCTTTGTTGTCATGATCGGATGTCCCCTAAACAGGAAGGCATCTGAACTGAAACAGAAGCAACAAAAAACAAAGTGATGTTAACCCCGGTTAATTGGGGCATACCCCGAAAAGAGATGAAAAGTGATGATTCTGCCACTTCAATGGAAAGCCAAATGTCACTTCGCCTGGAGGTTACTTAAGGAGGATCCCCACCGTTTTGTCGTAGGATGTAACGGGTGGATTATCCCATTTAGCCTCCAGTAACGTACCATCTATATATCTATATATATATATATGATATACCCAAAAAAAACATGCTATGATTTTATGCTATGTATCATAACATATATAACAACTATGGATTCTATTGTGATTCTCCAGTTCGCGAAGTGATGCGAACTGTTCGTTTACTGGCCTCATTGGCGTTCATGTTGGTTGAAGTCCCTGCCCCACCTACCGAGCCAAACGCCAACGCAACGGGGGGTGAAGGGAATGGCCATGGAGTTACAACAACCAATCCATGAATCCACCAGTCATAGAGATTGATTTTATGGAAAGTCATTTTTCGAAAATCAGTTTTTGAGAATCTCTATGGGAATGGGAATGGGATGATTCTATAGAGATTGTCCTAGGAAGTATATAAATGGATCTTATTTGTGATCCAACTCTCTAGTTTGCCTGATTCTATGTCAATGTCAAATAAATTTCAAGACGTGTGACAGAATCAGATTAGGTTGTAAACAACCTCCGCTCATCAACCATTTCCTTCTAAAGTTCACTCCAGAATGAAAACATATCTGTGGGAAATATGAGTTCCTTCAGTTCCTGCTATTAATTCCAACTGAAGAGTGCCCCAAAATTGGGCATTCAAACCTTGCAAATCATGCAATGCACCTTGAATCATGTCCACCAGGAAATTCTCACGCATCCTGAGCGAGCGCAACAGCCCTGATCCCACCCTGCCACCTGAATGGTCCGTCTTGTTCATGTCGGTTTGTTTCAAGCGGGCTACTCCCAAATCATCCCAATTTCATGAATTTCAGTGGTAAAAGACAGTAGAAAAATGGTACTCCCATTTCAAAACATCAATAGAACCCTATTCCGTCATGGCGATGGTGATCATACAGTGATATGTGATGCAAATGAATTTTAAGGCGCACCTGGAATGCAAAAAGGTCCCCTGAGTTGCAGTAACTACTTGTGATTACACCCAACAGTTTTGGGGCACCACCTCTCAGTGACCTTGACTATCCTTGACTTATATCCCCACAAAATAACTCCATAATTGTTGGTTAAGTCCCCCTATCCTTCCCAAGTATTTTCAGCCATTATTGCTACCCTCTGCTAATTTAATGTAGCTATGGAACATCAACATGTTTGATAGGTAATCATCATAAATCATACTGATTCATCTATAAATGGAGCAAGTTTCATAGCACACCGTTATATAAATATCCACTATAGTCCTATTTGTCCCACTCAACAAACTCATCTTATCCCATCAACGCACCATTTTAGGTGTCCTATTCTATCCCAATTATCTCGTGGTTAAATCGCTGAATGGTTAGCTGGTGAAAGTAGATTCCCATGTATAGATACACTCTGGTTATAGAAAACATAGCTATGGAAAATGAACCATTTAAAATAGACTATTTATGATGGTTTGGCTATTACTAATGGTGCTTTTTTTTCCATAGCTATGTTAAATAACCAGAGGGTAACAGTTACCATATATGAATGGTTAATAATCAGAACAATTCATCCATTGTTTGAATAGTAATAGTGCTATGTTACATACCCTCTGGTAAACTAACATAACTATTGAAACTTGCCATAGAAATAGTGGTATTAGCCAGCTAGAAAATGGTGGATCTTTCCATTATTTTTTGTATGTTTACCAGAGGGTATATCATGATATATCTGGTGGTTATAAACCTACTTGTGACTCAACAAGCCCCTGCCTGCAGGGTAACCAGAGAGAGTCATATCCTGTAAACATCCCACGTTTTTGGCCCAGAATCTCCACGCCCTTGCTGTGTGCATCCAAACGTGGGTCGATCAGCTCATCACAGGCACGGCAGATGGCCTCAGGGACGAACAAATGCGCAACATATACCACAGACAAAATCCACATTATATATATAGTATATATATATAATATGTATATATATAGTGTATATATATACCATTAATATATACATATACTATACAGATATATCATAGAATCATAGAGATCATCAGTCCGTATATAATGTCAATCTATGTATAATACACTATCATGATATATTCTAATAGAATTATCATGCATCTAGAATCTATGATAATCAATGTATGTGTAGGAAACATCCGAGAAACACCTGGACCATCTCCGGCCTCTTTCTTCTTGACCTCGAGCAAGCCCAACTTGTAGTTGGCATTGGCGCAAGCCTTCCTCTGGCGACCACGGGTCGATGACTGGTGACTGGTGTCATGGTGATTTCATGGTGATTTCATGGGGGAAAATATGGGAAAATACCACATTTTTGGTGATTTAATGGTGATTTAATGATCATTTAATGGTGATTGAATGGGGACATAACGCCAACATCATATGATTGGATAATACAAAGAGAGTTTTGAAATTGAGGACCCCAGATTATCATCCGAAAATTGTGTTTTTGTCTAACTATTCCAATCCAAAAACATGTGGTATTTTGGACGTATTTTGGGGTCCCCCACTTTAAGAATCTTCCATATGGAGACATAGGAACTTCGGATCAAGGATGCAAGCAAGAAACATGGGGAGCAACAAAGATGGTGCTCTAAGCAGAACTGAGTAGTTCCAAAAACGGCGATCATCGAACGTGTATCCAAATGGAGGTTTCCTAAAATGGGGGCACCCATAAATCATCCAAATTAGGCAATTTTAGTATTGAAATTGAAACCCATGCTTTTGGGTATACTCCATTTTCAGAAGCCCCCAAATGGGCCAAGTCTAGCATAGGGACAAAAAATAGATGCAGTATCATTCATTTCTTCAATCACACTCCAGTCACACAGGAAGGGCTCCTTTAATTGGTCTAGATGGGTGAGCTAGTGTCGAACTAGGCCAACAGGGATTTATAATAGATATGATATAAGGATATATATATATATATAAAATAGTAATTCACTAATCTAAATTGAGAATTTGGGGATATCCTTTTAACCATCATTCGAGTGACGTCGCAGGGGTTATCTAGATGGATATATCATGATATATGTGGTGGTTAAAAACCTACTTGTGACTCACCAAGCCCCTGCCTGCAGGATTGTAACTAAATGTCCCTGTATTTTTCATCGTTGTTCAGATTCCCATGATATCCTCATTTAATCCACCATGATTCTCAGGTTTCCCCAATTCTTTTGGGTAAATATCCAATACCTGTTGGTTAAATCGTGTTAAATCCATCAATATTTATATATATATATGTGGTCCACGGTCAATATTTAGTATATACCAGTAGCTCCAAGTCATCAATTTTTGAAGAGTGTATTATCGTTTTTCAGGCTTTGGGAGTATAGTAAATGGTATCGTTTTTTGAAGAGTGTAATATCGTTTTCCAAGCCCCAGCTCGATTTCCAAAAATAAAGATGTCTCGAATACTACTTTCCATTACGCTAAATTTTAGCTGTAGCTCATGTGTATATATAAATATAATTATATATTTATAAATTAATGTCCGTTCTTGTTAAATCCACCGTAAAGGTTGACTTAACTACGCATCCAGTTGGTGTCCCAGCTGTCTCAAGATTCTTCACCATGGCAAACGCCACAATGAACTCCGGGAAATTCCGCAAGCGGATGCCTTAGACGAAATGCCCAAAATGCACATGTTGAAATTGTTTATGTGTCGTGTCCAGTCCTGCAAATTCACTCTTGTCATTGCCTCATGTAATTTTCGAGACAATTGACAACTGCGCATCCCATACCAGCCATATGGTGTGCTTACTTCCATTGAAAACCCAAATGACCCGTAAGTTTCGTAAACTACCAACATCATGGGATTTCAACCATGCCCCCATCCAATCATGGGGGCTATGCTTATAGGGTTTATCAACCCAGCAAACACAACGATAACATCTGGGGCTTCACGGTTTCGGTGGTTGGTAGGTAGGCCCATGGCTGCCAAAATGACTCAAGCCCCATACCCATTCCTCATAAGATCCCCATTGAATTGGCAAAATCCGCAATGTGGTGCCCTAGTTTGTGCGCTAATTGGTTTACAATTTCAAGTCACTGTTGGATTTATCGTGGATCCATCTATCTCATCTAATTGATTAATTAATTAATCTAATCGAATCTAATATAATCTAATCTAATCTACCCTAATCAAACCTAATCAAACCCATTCAAACCTAATCTAACTTAATCTAGCTATCTATAGCTATCTATAGCTATCTATAGCTATCTATAGCTATCTATAGCTATCTATAGCTATCTATAGCTATCTATAGCTATCTATAGCTATTTATAGCTATCTATAGCTATCTATAGCTATCTATAGCTATCTATAGCTATCTATAGCTATCTATAGCTATCTATAGCTATCTATAGCTACCTATAGCTATCTATAGCTATCTATAGCTATCTATAGCTATCTATAGCTATCTCTATCTATCTCTATCTATCTCTATCTATCTCTATCTATCTCTATCTCTATCTATCTCTATCTCTATCTATCTCTATCTATCTCTATCTATCTCTATCTCTATCTATCTCTATCTATCTCTATCTATCTCTATCTCTATCTCTATCTATATCTCTATCTATCTATCTATCTATCTATCTATCTATAATTCATGGAGGTAATAAACCAGGCCGAACTTAGGGGCCACCTTTTTGCCCAGCTACCCGTAATGTTGTAGCATTCCAATGCCCGCATGGTTTGGATTCCTGAGATGGCGAGTCCGGGTCCCTTCCCAGTGTTCAATGAAGTTGGCAAGCAGCAAATTTGTTACTCTCTGATAAACTAACATAACTATCAAAAATCACCATTTTAAATGGGTAAATCAACTATTTCTATGGCCATTTTCAATAGCTACGTTAAATTACCAGAGTGTAGTGATTGCATCACATCAACCACAAAATTATCTCAACGTTTCTGCGAAATAGATAATGTGATGTGGCTCCGAACATGTGTTGCCCCATTCCATCCAGTGCCAAACATCATGCTTTTCCCATCCAAAATGTGGGTTTCCATAGTCCTGGGGGTACCCCCAAATCATCATCCATCCAGCCGGGCTACCCAAAAATGACTATTAATAAAAAACCTATTCCGTCATCCATATATTCCCATATTTACACGTAGATTATAAGTATGAGAAGATGGATTAATATATGGAATATAGAATTTATAATATAGAATAAATGGAATGAAGATATGAGTATTCCCATATTCATCCAGATTATAGTATATACAATATCATAGTGGTTGGTGGTTGAGCCTACCCCTCTGAAAAATATGAGTTCGTCAGTTGGGAGTATGACATTCCCAATATATGGAAAGTCATAAAAGCCATGTTCCAAACCACCAATCAGTATTGCAATATCTATGGGTTAATTATAATTATTGAACATAGCCATTTATAGTTGATTTACCCATTAAAAATGGTGATTTTCCCACTTATAGATGATTTTCCATGGCTATGTTAAATAACCAAAGGGTAATCGTATTCCTTATCTTCCCATAGATTCTTGTAGCTCAGCTGCCGTAGTAGGCCGTCTTTGGCACCTCCTGTGGCTTTGAGAGAAAAACAAAATCACCGAACCAACAGGCCCTGGGGCCCTGAAACAAAACCATAGGAAAACCATGGGGAAATGATGATTTAATGGGACATATAGCTGTTTTATTGGGAATTATAGCTGATTTAATGGGAATTATAGCTGATTTAATGATTTAATGGGAATTATAATTTATTTGATGGGAATTGCAGCTGAGAGTCTACAGTTATGAGCCGATAAATGCCAGTTATTTTATGGGCTTAACTTCATGACATGTAACCAAATAGTTAAATAGTTTTAGGAGTCATTTCATTCCATTTATTAACCAGTGGTCGGGCCATAAATGTATGATACTATAATATGTGTGTATGTGTATGTATATATATAACAAATAAATGAGATAATGGAATATGAATATGAATGGAATATCAAACCCTCTATGATATGAGAAATAAATCAGATCATTAAATATTCATGGCATATTAATGAAAGTAAATAATTAATGTGGTAAACCCAATGCCGTAAATCTACAATTTGGAATATCTAATGGACATATCAATGGAATCTGAATATTCAGAACATTCATGGGAATATGAATGAGACATGAATAGAATATTGGTTAATACCCTCCGGTAATCAAAGCTGGCTAGATGGGAAATCGACTATAAATAAGGACTTATAGCTAGGAAAATCATCTAGTCGATTTTCCAGCAAACTATGTTTGATTGCTGAAGGGTAAATTAGATAAACATCACCATCACCATAAATGGATTGATGTATTGCTAAATATATATATATATATAATACAATCATATCAAAATATTGAGAATATAATGCTGTATTAACCCTCTTTAAATGGTAATATTTTATGGGATGCTTCATGAAAGATGAATGGTTTTTGTACAGTAGCTGGTTTATGGGAATTCATTTCAAAAAACTTTCTTATGCAGGATCACCCCACGAATCGTAAGTGGTCAGCAAACGAGGTGATTGACCCACCTATCCATGGGATAACCAGACTACACTTCCAACTGTTGGGTAACTGATTTGGCTGAGTTGGGAGAGGTCAAGTACCACCAATTTCTCTCCCTTGCTTGTGGCTATCATGTACCTGTAATAGATTACGGAGGAACCCATAATTCGCGCATGCCAAAGGTGACATTAACTGGGCCCTATGGCTGCACAATGGGCGCTGATGGCTCCAAACATCTCCCCACAAATGAAGAAACATGAGTTTTTCTCGGTGGACATGATTGGGAACATGTCTTGATCTTGAAACCTCATGTGTATCTCTACAACTGCTCCAATCCATACCCATACCATCTACATGTTAGCAGTTTATGTCGCATTTTCCTTCTTGCATGAGGCAAGTTGCGTATGCCGAACCCATTGATGTATGTATATATATATTACATACTGTATATACACACACACACACGCTCAACGCCTGGGCTTTGCCCCAGCGTTGCAGCGTAGAGGGTTCCCATTCCCAAATGTTGTTGCAACTTTACATTCCATTGGGAAGATCAACAAAGGCTTTCTCCTTGGAGCCCAACAAGTCCTTCTCCAAGCGAGTGCCTGGCGCAACGGGGATGGGGATCGACTCAACGATACGGTGATGATCTGGTGATTACTGTAAATGCATTTTTGTTAGGGCCTGTTGGAGGGATTGTTCAAGGTTTGTTTGATGTGTTTTTTTAAAGGTTTTTTCATGGTCTTTGCCATCTAAGGGTTTCCTGCATGTCCATGAAGCAAATCTAACTACTATTCCGGAAGATCAGGGGGAAAATTGGGAAATATATGGAAATGCTGAGTTGTATGTTGTAGATGGGAAATGGAACATAGCAATGGAGATATTTACAGTTCGTAAATGCATATATTATTATCTTAATTGAACACATAAAGAAACAAGTATGATAATGGGGATACATAGTTATGATATCATAGGTAATGACAATATGCATCTATAGTTTGATAATTGGTATATATTTCTCTATACTAACCCATCATACATATCACTTCCTCATTGATATTGATCATACCTATATATATATATGTACATACATAATTATAGAGATATAATGGGGAGATGATACAATATCTATGGGGGATTTTAATCGTTTGTGCTTATATACTTGTCATTCCATAGTATCTTCATTCATCCCTATTACGTACTTGTAAACATTGGACATTACTTGAGTAATTCAACGAACTACTATTACTTGACTCTAGTGTTTGTTTTTGTTTCAGTACTTAATCTTGATTTATCCATGCTTCTGGTAGCTAATGGTGATGATAATGGTAATGAATGGCAATTTTTTCGAACAGGGGATACATAAACTTATGGATTACTAGTTGGAGATAGTTGGAGTTCATTGTATGTATTGATTCAATCGTGGGATCAATCGTGAGGGATGTAACAGGGATACAACGGGATAACCCCTGCCGGATGATCGGACGATGCGTAAACAAATGATGGCTATAGATACATAATATATAGAAACTAAATATCTAGAACTTGTTTATTTATTTATATAATCATAATATATATATATATATATTATACATATAATACTATATTTCCTTCGTATCCCCATCTCTCAGGCTGGCTCCAAACACCCCAGATACACGGGAAGAAAACTGGGTAGATAAGATGAAAGCACACGGGAAACGGCTGCCCTGATCCTACAGCAGGCCATTCCATTGTTGAGTTGCCCAACGGCTTTAACTCCGAATAATTTGGTGAATTCATGCTACATATCCATGTTTCTGTTGATTATTGCTTTTTCTATTTATCTCCATTTATATCGACAAATAGAGTATATGTATGCTGTACATCTACATCCATGTATATCATATCCATATATTTTGTATATCCATTTACATCCACTAATTACTTCATCTAAAACATGTGCTAAAACACATCTCCCACATCTCCGCCCTGGCCATACCTGGCCTGAATCCAGGTCAACCACTGAGGGCATTGAGACCATGGGACTGAAGGCGTCATCGAAGCTTCCACGACGATCCCGCATCCCGCGCAACGGCAGCAACACGGCACTCCCAACTGATGGGAGACCGGGGGAGACTGGGGTCGGAGAAGGGGCACAAAAATGCTGAGATGGTGGAATGATTGGAGTTTTGAAGTCTGATATACGTCTGATGATAGGCTGATTGTGCTCTCTTTTTCATAGCTGTCATACAAAGTGCGAGCAGTGCATCTGGGCCACAACTTGGCGGCAGCTGGCGACCTGCCTTGCATTGCTTAGTACTCACAACCTGGATGAAAAATCTAGGACGAAGCAGATTCAAATTCCCTCACTGTTTTGCTTGCAGGCCCACTTTCACAGGGACTTCCACTCGGACATGTTCAGACCCCTGCCTCTCCACCATGCAGCAGTGCTTGTAGATCCCACCTGAAGTCAGACCAAAGTGGGACCCCTCCGCAGGAAGACTATGCTTGGACCCTCCAAGTACCTATAGAATTGGTACAATTAGCGAAATACTAGGTAAAATGTTATATCAATTTCTTACTCAGCGTGTGTCCCTGCCAAAAAAAGGTTAATTATTTTTTGGTGTTGGGTTCGCGCACCAATTTGGGGTATAGAGTTTCACGCGCGAACCCAATGACCAAAAACATTGAAAGTGTAGTCACGTGCTGATTTAGAATTTATATAAATGTAGAATGTATATATATATATATGTGTGGTTACTTGGAGGGTCTAGGTGTACAAATGACGGTTTCTCCATGTCCAGGCTTCTAATTGCATGGCTAGTGGACACTAGCCGCATCCGCTTTGAACATATGGAGGAAATTCAAACAACCCCGCCTTCTCGACGTAGATCATTTGAAACTTGGAGTGCTTGAAGTAGTAGCTCAGCAGCCATTTAGCATCCTCTGATCTGAGAGAGCAGCAGGAGCAAAGCGTGTCGCTCCGCATGCCAGAGGCGTTCATGTTCCACCTTGGCTCTTCCAAAGGGATTAACCAAAAACGTCACAACACAAACTGGAACATCCCCAACGTAGAATATGCCTTCCAAAATCATGCAAAATCACAATCTATCAAAATCATTCAAAAACCATACCTGTTTTGTTTCATTGATCTAAGTATAGCTTAAATATCTAGACGCGCAATCATCACAGGCGAACGGCAAGGGAAGACATACGCCATCAGCAATATGCATGTTACATATTTACATAATATACAATATTATACAATATCTTGATTATTATCACGACTACTATGCAAGTGATAATGATAATGATACCAGAAAGCTGCTACCATTCGTAATATTGTATATATATATATATATATAACTTAACATTATCCATAATGTCATTATTTTTTATTAGCAATATGAGCTAACATTATTAGTACTATTATACGTATATATATATATATATATGTGGCAGGGACCTTTTGGTATAATGCGACCGGCCTCCTTTCTGATCTTATCCAGTGGTTGTAGCTCTTTTCCTTCCTCTTCCTTTTCTTTCCTTACTTGTTCATCTA